>ENA-OWLZ01000602-OWLZ01000602.1-metagenome-genome-assembly--contig:-NODE-602-length-9881-cov-8.072257_pt1 | contig 9881 bp, 9 predicted proteins | sample MGYA00245341_ERZ651117 | MGnify/ENA primary metagenome ERZ651117 (study PRJEB26857, sample SAMEA4031763) | metagenome | biome: human; feature: oral; material: saliva | place: Philippines | collected 2014 | study... | reverse complement strand
AGATTGATGGCTGCTGATTAAAGCGCCTACATTGGTATCTATATTTTCAAAACTCTTATAGGATTGTTTATGATTGTCAATTAAACAAATTTCCTTCACTTTTTTAAAACGGCTCAGTTGAATCACTCGGTTTACCTCCATCTGGTCTGGGAAATTTAACTATTATCGAGCAATAGCCTTTTTTCTATAAATTCAGCCAACTTCCCTTTCCCAACGTCTGAGCACGTCTTTCAAGGGATCATCTAGATAGGTATAGACCTTGTCCTTAATCCAATCAGGAATTCCATAAGCTGCTTCGGCTATACTTCCTGTGATGGCAGCAAGAGTATCACTATCACCTCCGAGAGAGATGGCATTTCGAATCGCATCTTCAAAATCTGTACTCTCAAGAAATGCAATGATAGCCTGAGGTACTGTATTCTGACAGGTTTCATTGAAACGATAATGAGGACGAATTTCATCTAGTGATTGAGAAAGATTATATCCATACTCTTGCTCTATGTGTTCCTTGATGAGTCTCTTACACTCCGTAGGGTTGTCGTTGATCGGTTTTCCGTAGTCGCCACTGTAACCTCCAAAATAATACCGACACATAAAGATCGCATCAGACGTCGCCATAGCTCCTTTGACACCCTCTGGATGGTTATGAGTCACTTCTGCAGAAAGACGGGCAAGAGATCTTCTAGATGGCCAGCAACCTGTTCGTGCACAAAAACCACAATCCATGACCCAAGCACAGGGAGAAACACGCATGGCAGAGCCATTGCCAAAGCTATTGTATGGCTCACGATTCTCACCCCTAATCCAGGTTTCAAACCGAGCACCGTAACCTGCATCAGGATACATCCTACCATACTTCTTCATGGCATCAATAAAGTCATCCTTCTGACCACCATTCATAATGGCTTCAGCAACAGCACAGGTCATAACCGTATCATCAGTGAAAAAACAATCCTCACGAAATAAAGGAAAGTCCTTCGTTTTAATGTTGTCCCATTCGTATACAGAACCAACAATGTCTCCAACTATTGCTCCAAGCATAAGATACCTCCTTATTACATATCAGATTCATTACACATTTCCAATGAATCGCTCTTTAAAAATGGCTCCACCAAATCAATCCACTCTTGAGGCAGGTAAGCTGACAAATAGCCGTGATTATAGCCCTTTGCTTCATACAAAACAGTATTTGGATGTAGCTGCTGAAATAATTTCGCCGATGCTTTCACACAGTTCAATTCTTTTTCACCATAAATATACAGAACCTGCGCCTTGCTATCAGAAATCGTATCCTTCAGTTTGTAACGCCCCATATAGGTTTTGTAAATGGTCAATAATGTTTTGATAGGTGTCCTTGGCAGATCCTCCAAATAATATGCTTTTATTTCCTCTGGATACGCGAGTTTAGGATAGATTTTGTCCATCATGCCTAATTGGATTTTACAAGAGAATTTACTAAACATCAGTTTGCCAAATAGAGATACCAGAGAGATGCTGATTTTAGCCAACCTTGGTTGAGGAATACAGAGGCTCCCGTCTATGATGACTTTCTCTGCTATATCGCTGTCTATTGACAAAAGCTCCATAGCAATTTGACCACCAAGTGAAACGCCACCAATCGCAAATACCTTCCCACCACAATTCTCTTTGATATAGTTCAAGATTTCCAAGGCAGAAACTTCAGTAGAGACATAATCAAGTTGATATTCTTCACCGTGACCATTCAAAGTAGGTAAAATAACACGGTATTCTCCTGACAAGATCCGTGCTTGACGAAGATAGTTCCACCAAGAGCTACCGCCACCGTGTATCAGTAAGATAGGAGGCAAATCCTTATCCCCAAATTCATGGAATTTCATATTTAAACTCCTTCCTGTAGGATTTTTAGTAATACTTTGCCGAGTAATCAGCACCAGGATACATTCTACCATACTTCTTCGGCGTAATTAGGATGCATCATAACATGCGTATATCGTATTTTCTCATTTCCACATATTTCTCACTGCTCATATGGGATTGGTCCTCATTGCTCTGCAAATTCAGTTAAATCAATAATATATATTTTTTCAACCTTTATACGGTAGTCCTTTTCTATTCCACACCCTCACTACCTCTTATTTTATATTTGAAATTTAATGCTTCCATAATTGCATTCATGATATCCAAATCAAACTCTTTCTTTGAGATATCCATCGATTTAAGCATCTTCTTATTATTTCTAAGAGACTTCCATAATAGCTTTTTATCACGATCATAAAGTTCAATCTTATAAAGAAGATTTGCTAAAGACACAATAAAATCCTTGTGTTCTGTGCAAGTCTCTTTATTTATTTCTCTACCTTTCCAAGACATAAAGCTATCAAAATCTTCCTCAGAAAATTTAGGTAATAATCCTTGTATTGGATTTACTAGCAACTGCGTTGATGAAAGCATCAGATTTACATATGAACCAAGTGCATATTGCTGCGCTTCAGACATCTTATTATAATCTAACCCAAAACTTTCAATTTCACCTATGGCATCAGTTAATTTACTGTTCTCATCAATAATTCGACTAATACGTTCCTTTAATTCAATAATAGCAAGCTCATATGATTTTATATCTCTTTCACTTATAGCGATAAATACATTTTCTAAGTGGTTCTTATCACTCTTACTTTTCCAAAAGATTAATCCACTAGCTAATAAAGAGACACCGGCGATAGCCCATCCAACTGGACCTGCCAAAGCAAGAAAAGCATTTCCTGCTGCCATTCCGCCACCGCCTGCAGCAAGTGCTCCACCACCAAGCCATGCCAATGCAGCATTAGTAGCCGCAGCTCCGCTTAAAGTAGAGATAGCAGTACCAGTTGATGCAACTCCAAAAGTTGTAGCAACACCCATTGCTACTGTCGGCCCCATTGTTACTACTGCAACACCCAGTCCTGCTCCAGCTGCTCCTACACCTGCATTTTTTACTGTTACGTTTTTATAGTCCTTATCAATCTTATCTGCTTGTTGCTTCCAATTTAATCTTATCTGTTTTAATTCTTCATACTGAAGCTTCTGTTCACTAGGTACATTGCGTATTTTATCAAATTGTTCCTGTATGCTTGTTAATGACTTGTATAAACTTCTTGTATATTCTCCTAGCTCTCCAATGGCATTATTTGTTTCTTTGATTGCAGCCTGAGCTTTATCTTGAGCTACTTGGAGTTTTGATTTCTTCTGTTTCTTTTTACTCATTTTTCTTTCTCACTCCCTTTAAAATAAGAATCGATATCTGCTTTATTTCTAAGTATCTCATCTTTAGGAACATTTCTTTTTTCTGCCAAGATTACCGACTTCTCAAAGGCTTGGACATACATATCGCTTTCTTTTAGTTCTATTGTAAATAGCAGCAATGACTCATCATCATATATTTCAGCAAGGAACTTCAAACCATCAACATAATCAGCTAGTATTAATTTTTCACGTTTCAGGATAATTATTTTCTCCTTGATAACATGACGCTTTAAACCTCTGCTTGTCTCTCCATATAATGAAATCGTAAATCTTCCAATTCCAAAAATATTCAATCTCATTACAAATTCGGTGACATTTAAGCTACCACCACCTTTAGTAAGCCCTCTTGCAATAGCATCTCCTGCGTCTATAGCACAGAAAGTACCATGTGCTACAGTCAACATTCGTTTTACTGTCGCATTCGAAAATGGTTCACATGACTTCCATAACAACGAAAAGGATCTATCGTCCTTTTTTGTCATTGAGAAATATCTGACTAGACGTCTTATTGAGTAAATAATCCTTACCAATAATTCATTAACAAAGACCGGTATAGCTTGTGCCGTCTGAAATCTTGCATCATAGCCTTGCTTATAAATATCGAGTGCTAGTTTATTTATTGATTTATCAAATTCTCCAACAGGAAGATTCAACTTCCTCTTTATTGTAATAATATCATTTGTCCAGCTCCAGAAAGGTGAAGGAATTCCCATTCCTCTTCCTTTACTACTTGATGATCCTGATATATCTGAGATCAAGTGTCCGAGCCAATTTACAAATCCACAGAACAGTTTACTTGGTATATTTTTACCTTCTAAATGAAAATCACCATCAAATTTAGAGAATGTGATCAATTCTCCTTCTGAAACAAAATGCGATGTATTTGTAAACTGATCTAGAATGGAAAAGAATAGCCCAAGTATTGTAGGATTGTGGCCTAACGACTTAAAATGATGATTGGTTGGCGTCAAATCCAACAATCCCTTCGCGTTGTCTCCAATGCCATTTTGATCGTAAGGTATTTTGAACTTTTTCTCTAAGTGTCTAACTGCTGATGATAAATTTCCTTTGTCACCCGTCCATCCACACAATTTAGCAAAGTCTTCTGTTCTATTAGCAAACCACTTATCTGTAATTTCTCCAATTGGAGACTCTCCCGGTTTTCCTACCAAAAATACATCTATAACACCACATAGGGCTCCACTACACGCAGATAAAATGTAATCGGTCTTATCACATTCAGGTGTTAGCTTTTTCAAGGAATCTAAGCTTTCCTCTAATTTACTAGATACTAAATCAAGTTCACCTTCAGCTGTAGATAGTGCTGTCTTGATATCAGAAGCAAACTTATACCCATTTTCATTTATGCCGAGCTCCAACAACATGAACGGTTCATTATTTATCTTTTTATGAAATGTAGTCATCTGCACCAATTACTCCTAATTCTACGGTTTCTATCGCATGTGCCGGAAGTATCCACTTCTACTTCACTGCTTCAATATGGAACAAGTACAAACTGAGATTTACTTAAATGAAATCCACTCTGCCTTTGATAGACAGGTTATGTGTTCTGTGCGAAGAACCTCTTCCAAAAGAAACATCATCCATTCTATAATTTAAAATCCTTTTCCTTACTAATTCTATTACTAGCCAATATAGTATAAATTAGATAACCAACAAAAATGATAATAAAATTAAAAAAGCAACCAGTCTTACAACTTACTACTTTTCATATGATAATTTACAAATGTCTTTCCAGCCACTCGATCTTTTTAAAATCCTTATTGTCATTGTGATCATTTCGATAGGAGTCTTGAGAAGAAGCTTTGTAAATACTTAGATACTGCTCCAGACTTGGAAGACGAAAAGTGATGCCTTCAATGTGAATAAGCTCTATATCCGATTCCGAAACTCCTGCAAAATCAGGTAAGGAATCGATACTTCCAAATTCAACACTCACTCTATCCTTTTGAAATTCATGCTCATGAATATCTATTAAGACATAGCCTAAGTCTTTCATCACTTTCATTATCTTGTCCCAGTCATAAATTCTGAGATGATCAGGTGCTTCCCAACCTCTAGGGTCACCAGGCACATGAATGTCAATGTCAGACGGCTCCCAATTTTCTTTCGTTCTATACTCCAATCCCAAAGAACCCATCAGTGTCGGTGTAATTCCGACTCGATTTAAATGGAAACAAATGGTTTTAAATTCTTCAAATAAGAGACTCATGTTTACTCTAAACCTTTCATCTAAATGTTCGTTATTTCTACTTTATTACCGTGAACAAAATCATCTTCATTTTCTAGACTATACCCAGTTATTTTGGATACAAATCCTTTTCCTTACTAATTCTATTACTAGCCAATATCGTATAAATTAAATAACCAACAAAAATGATAATAAAAATAACATTAATTTTTAACACAAAATAAAGGTTTAACAAATTTGCGAACGCATGAAATAATATACAGTACCCCACAGATTTCGTTTGTCGATAAAGAAGCCCTAAAACAAAACTTAAAAATAATGTATATATAAAAAATAAAATATAAGGAAATCCTTGATGACTTTCTCCAACTATAAACCATAAAGGTAGATGCCAAATTCCCCAAATTGATCCTACAATCAAATTAGATTGCCAATAATTATATTTTTTATCAAGTAACGGTTGTAATATTCCTCTCCATCCTAGTTCTTCATGTCCACCACCGAAAAAAATTAATTGAATAAAGAATAGTGGCATCAGATAAATTGATACTCCGTTTAATTCTAAGGAAGATACAGAAAATAGTATCAATATTGCTAACATATGAATAATGAAATAGATACTACTATTTTCTTTCTTATAAAATAAAAAATGTTTAAATTTTATATTATTGCTTTTCAAATAAAACACACTTGCAATAGCTGGTCCGAGTGCACCTATTATTTGTAATATTCTTCCTATAAAAGTTTCTAATCCAAAAATATTAGATTGTGTAAATATGGCAAGAAGCCCCCAAGCTATATAAGTAATTCCAAATGTAAAACAAAGATAATTTTTTAAATCCTTTTTGTCAGTATCTGTCATTTTATCTCCCTTAGCTTGATTATTTTATGAATAATATTTTTACTGCTTCTAAGTTGCTCTCGATTTATAACTAATTATATTCTATCACAAAAATGCAAAAAAGCCTTACAATCAAGGCTTTTCATTATTCATTTCGTCAATACTTTGGTTTCGTAGATTCAGATTCGCATGATTAAAACTAGTCAATTTTCTCAATAATGTTTCCAAGTTTATCTAATACAAGACAGGAATGATCATTTAGTGGAATTATGGGAACATTAACGAGTTCTTCAGCTCTATCCTTATTTGCTTTATCATTCCAGGAATCATAATGGACACTAATTAAAAACTGACTAAAGAGTCCTAATCCATTTTTTATCTTTATCTGATGATCTGAATTATCATTAGGTGAGATATAGACTTTCTCTCCTAATAATAAGGCTCCTGCAGAAAATCCTATAACTTTCGCCCCTTTTTTCAGCATAAGCTCGATATAATTTTTGAACTCCTGATTGACATAAGTAGCTATATATTTTTCCGTATTTCCACCACCAATGATAATTAGATCAGCATCTAGATAGCTATCAAAATCAATCTGCTCAGTGTCCAAGAGTAAGTAATCAGTGTTTAGATTAGGAAATTGACTTTGGAAAACTTCCGTGTACTTTTTCATATAGGGTTGCCAATTTTCTCGATAAACTGTAAAAATGACAATTCTTTCGATCTTCCTTGATGACACAATTTTATTAACAATCGTATGGTTCTTTATCGGCGGATTCCCACCCATTAAAAAAATTTGTTCGTCCAATCTTTCACACTTTCTAAAGATACATAAATTTTGACCACGTTCTGAAATTATAATTTCTTCTTAAAATGAATAATTCTATTTGCCTCCTGAAATCCAATATTGAGATGAAATCTTATAGAATCCGTATTCGTTAAAGTACAGTCACTTGCAAATTCCTTACATCCTTTATTTTTCGCCCATTCCTCACATTTTGTACAGAGATTTTTAGCAATATCCTTTAAACGATATTCCTCGTCGACAATAATCCCTTCTAAGAATCCAACAGGACTATATTTACAACCTTCAACATAATCAAATCTGAGTGAACATAGTGCTAGACCTACAATTGTGTCACCTTCAACTTCAGTAAAGATTGCAGTATTTTTGCCATTCGTATATCTTTTTACTTCATCAATAGCTTCTTTATCGGTCAATTGGGGCCATAATTGTTTCATTAGTTTAGCTGTTTTGATAGAATCATTTGTTATTCCATCCATATTGATGTTCCTCCGCAAATTACAAGCAAATGTTTCGAATCATGCTGTTACCTTGTTACTCATTGATTGATACCAATACCATAACCTTCTACTTTTCGCTGTCTTAGATTGGAAGAGCACAGCCACACACTCAGCGGTTCGCTGTTACCGTATCGTTACGTCGTAAACTCCTTACTCTACGACAGCTATCGCATGGGTCGAACATCTGCTTCTACTTCGCTGATACCTCAGCTCGTACAAGCAGTGATACGGCCTCAACATGCGTTGTTTTCTTTATTTGTACACTTTTTTTCGTCATTGTTTACGGAATTAAAACACAATTTATCATTATCTATTTTAGCATTCTTTCTTTTAGATTTGTAAGATTTTGCATCTTTAATCGAAGAATCTCCCGTTTTAAAAATTATAGTCAACATTGCTGGATCAATTTCTCCATCAGAATTTACTCCGCCTACTATGATTTTTTCAACGATACTCTCAAAAATATCCTTATCAAACTCCGTCAAAGTTTTTTGTGAAGTTAAAATTTCTTTAAAATTCTCTAATCTACTTTTTATATCAACTTCTGATTTTAAAGTTACTTCTAGGTTTACTTTTTCTTCTAAAAATTTTTCTTTCTCAATTTGTATTTGATTGAATTTATCTTCATATACAGAATCACTAATTTTTCCATCAAGATTCATTGAAACTAATTTTTCTTCTTTTTTGTACAACGAATTTAATTTACTAACTATCTTATTCAGCTCCACTTTTAAAGTATCGTCAGTAAGCTCTTCTTTTATAATTTCAAGAAAGTCTTCAGTTAGGTTATTATTTTCATAAAACAACTGTTGGTAGCTCTGTAAAAAAGCATTTTCTATTGCTTTTTCCTCTATTCCTTTACTATGAATGCAATGCTTTTTACCTTTCTTTATAGATGTTGTACAGTGCCAGATAATCTTTTTGTACTCTGAACTAGAATGCCAACTTCTTCGAGACAGAACAGTACCACAAAAACCACATTCCAATCTACTACTAAAAGGATACATTCTTGAATATCTTTCTCGTTTTCCTTTTGTATTTGCTATGGTTTTCTTGTTACCTGCTCTTCGTAATCGAATTTCTTGCGCCTGTGTAAAAGTTTCCGGACTAATTATTGCATCATGATTATTTTTAATGTAGTATTTATCTTCTTCACCGAAATTAATCAAACGTCTCTTACTAATGGGGTCAACCGTGAAAGTTTTTCCCATTAGAATATCACCTTTATACTTCTCGTTTTTAATAATTCCTAAAACTGTTGTATCTTGCCAGTGATCAAGACCTCTCGGTGTTTTATAACCTAGTTCATCCAGTTCTCTAGCGATTGCCTTACCCCCAATACCATCAATGTATCTTTCAAAAATATAACGTACTATCTTGGCTTCTTTTTCATTTATTGATATTGACTTTGTATCTTGATTATAGTCATAACCAAGACAACCTTGAAAACCAATAAGTTCTCCACGTTGCATCTTCATTTTTAAACCTTTTTTAACATGGGCAGATGTATTTTCAACTTCCTGTTGAGCCACTGAACTTAATATCGTTAATAGTAACTCACCATCCATAGTTAAAGTATCAATATTTTCTTCTTCGAAAAATACTCCAATTTGTTTATCTTTAAGCAAACGAACATATTTGAGAGTATCTAATGTATTTCTAGCAAAGCGAGCAATGGCTTTGGTAATGATATAGTCTATTTTTCCATCAAGGCAATCTGAAATCAATCTTTGAAAATCTTGTCTTTTTCCAACTTGAGTCCCTGAAATCCCTTCATCAGCATAAATGTCAACCAAATTCCAATCTTGGTGCTGTGATATATACTCTCTATAATGACGAACTTGAGAATCATAGCTATTTTTTTGATCATCACTATCGGAACTAACACGACAATATGCTGCTACTCTCCTCGATAAAGAACCACTATTATCATTTCTTCTAGTTACTAAAGGATTTGCTTTTATAATTTCAACGTTATTTGACATGGCTTAACCTCCTATTTCTCTGCATTTATTTTACCGCAACCAATAAAAAAGGTCAGCTAATTTGTGTATATTTTACGCAGTTTCAGCTTTATTTTTTCATATTCTTTTTCGCTAATAAGTTTTTTTAAAAATAATAGATTTAGCATCTCTAGCTCGACTATATAATTTTCTAAATTTGATTTCAAAAAATCACTTCCCTTTTATCTTTTATCAATCTCCTCCATGGCATGACTGATGAAGTCATCATAAGAATTTCACTTGCTGCTCTTTTACG
>ENA-OWLZ01000600-OWLZ01000600.1-metagenome-genome-assembly--contig:-NODE-600-length-9887-cov-7.771867_pt1 | contig 9887 bp, 12 predicted proteins | sample MGYA00245341_ERZ651117 | MGnify/ENA primary metagenome ERZ651117 (study PRJEB26857, sample SAMEA4031763) | metagenome | biome: human; feature: oral; material: saliva | place: Philippines | collected 2014 | study... | reverse complement strand
AGAATTACGTGATGACACTCCAGAAGATATGAAAGCATTAGCGTTAGAAGAACAAGAATGGCGCGAGAAGTTGCGAAAACAGAGAGAAAACGACCCGATATATCGTATGCTTAACTCGTTTTAAAATTAATCAATTTTCAAAGGATACAACCAAAAAGGTTGTGTCCTTTTTTGTTGCAACAAAACTGACCTAGGCAAGTCAATAAACTACCTACGACTCCTGTGGAGTATAAGCACAAAAAAATATATCCGCTGTTGGAATCAGCATAAAATTGGAGGGATAAAAATGGAATGGATTATTGACATTCTAAAGAAGTATCAAAAGGAAGACGGCACGATTGATTTAGCTACTGCAGAGCAAGAAATTAAGAGTGAGTTTCCTAAACAAGCAGTTCCGAAAACTGTTTTTAACGAAAAAAGTGAGCAATTGAGAACCGCAAATGCGACAATTGACGAACTAAAAAATAACAGTAAAGGCGGTCAAGACAATCAAGACAGCCAAGGGAACGAAGAATTACAAACGCAACTAGAAAAATATAAAAACCGTATTGCAGAATTAGAAGCGCAAGAGAAAACGAATGCTATGAACTATCAAGCTCGTTCTGCTCTAGAAAAAGCCGGCATTTCTGATGTGGAATATGGATTGTATTTACTAGGAACGTTAGAAGCAGACGAACAAGGCAATGTTAAAGATTTAGATAACAAGATTAATGATTTGCGTACATCTAAACCAGTATTCTTCAAGGATGAGACACAGCCTTCATCAAATGGTTACAAAGTTGAAGATACTAAATTGGATGATAGTAAAGAAGCAGTGTCTGAATTTGACAAAGCTTTTGCTGAAGCTGCAAAAGCCTTTGGGCTAGAAGAAACAAAACAATAAGTAAAAGAAAGAGGTAAAAATATATGGCAAACACATTAGAATATTCAAAAATTTTCCAACCTTTACTTGACCAACAAGTGACTCAAGAATCTACAACAGGTTGGATGGAAGCAAATGACAAATTTATTAAATACAACGGTGGAGACGAAGTTAAAATCGCTACACTATTAACAGACGGATTAGCAAACTATGATCGCAGCAAAGGATTCACAACAGGTTCTGTTGATTTGAAATGGAATCCATACAAATTAACACAAGACCGCGGACGTTCATTCACGCTTGATTCAATGGATGTGGACCAAACAAACTTTGTGGCTACTGCTTCAACTGTTATGAGCGAATTCCAAAAACAACAAGTAATTCCAGAAATCGATGCTTATCGTTACTCTAAGATTGCATCACTAGCAATCGAGGCTTCAAAATCTAGAGAAGTTACACTTACTGCTGACAATATCGTTAGCGAATTATTACAAGACTTAACTGCTATTGAAGAAGCTACAGGAGTGACTGACGTAGTAATTACAATGTCTCCAACAACAGCATCATTATTAGCAAGTGCTAAAGGCGCTAAAGACCATATGTCTACAACACAATTAGCAAAAGGTAACATGAATGTTCGCGTTGTATCATTCAATGACAATGCTATCGTTCGCGCTCGTCAAGACTTATTACAAACAGCGTTCAAATTCAACGATGGTGAAACATCAGGACAAGAAAAAGGCGGATTCGTAAAAGATTCTTCAAGCAAGGATATCAACTGGATTATCAGTGCTAAAGACGCTCCTGTAGCCGTTTCTAAGACTGACAAAGTTCGTGTATTTGACCCAGCAGTTAACCAAACTGCAGACGCTTGGAAGACAGACTACCGTAAGTTCCATGATTTATGGATTCCAAAAGCGAAACTTAACAAAGTGTTCGTAAACGTAAAACCATCATAATAGGAGGCTTTTAAATGCGAAAATTTAAAAATTTAAATGTTATCCGTGAGACGGACAACGAAGTAATCATTGAAAAATTGCTTGAAGACGGGTTTGAAGAACTGGAAGAAGAAGTGAAAGAAGAACTGGAAGAAGAAACGAAAGGCACTAATAAAGGCAAAGGGGAGTAATTACTCCTCTTTCCTTTTATTTAAGGAGCGAAGAGTATGATTATTCAATTATCAGAAGCGATGGAAATCGACAAAACTATTTCAAAAGCGGATTTAGATGCTTATGAGACAACGATTCGTAATCTAACGAATAATAATTTCCAAAACAGAAGTATTCGTAATCAGTCACTATCCTTTCACGAGAACGTTATTGAGATGCGACATCCTCTTAAAGGTGTTCGCGTAGGTGATACCATCGAAGTCAATGACTCAATCTACAATGACGGACTATATGTTGTTGATTCCATTTCAGGCAACAAGATTTATGTTCAAGGTTCTGATTTTATTGAAGATTCTAACCATAAAGCGATTGTGACTAAAGTGGAGTATCCGTCAGATATCGCATTCGGATTGAAAAACATCTTGCGATATCGTGTAAAGATGGGAGATAAGTTAGGCATCAAATCAGAAACAGTCTCACGTATGAGTACAACATACTATGACGTGAATGCTAGTGACAATATTGATGGATTACCGTCTTCTCTCTATAGTTTCTTAGACAAATACAGACGATTGAGGTGGGCATAATGTTTCAATTCGAGATACAGGAAAAGAGCTATGTTGATGATGGCATTGGTGGCTCAACAGACGAGTGGCATACAGTAATGACCGTAACTGGTTGGATTGATATGTTGACTGGCTCTAACGCTTCAAATACGACGCAAAACGCAATTGTAGAGCGTTCTACTCACGTCTTGATTATTCCAACGTATACTGAAGGCATCAAGGACACAATGCGCGTGGTTGATTCATCAAAACGTTGGTACACGATAACATACTGTGATGACCCAGTAGGAGTGCACCACCACAACGAAATTTACGTGACTTATGAAGGTGTGTTGAATGGGTAGTTTTCGATTTGAGGATTATAGTAAACGCACTAAGAGAGAGTTACGTGAAGCTTCATTTAAAGCGTTAATGAGGGTTGGAAACTTGATTTGTTCACAGTGCCAAGCTTTAACGCCGGTGGATACTGGAGACCTGAGAGATAGTATCCAATCAATCGTGAAAGAGTATGGTGGTGATATACGAGTGTTCGTAGGAACGAACGTTGAGTATTCCACATACGTTGAATTTGGAACAGGGGAATTTGCTGAGAATGGATTAGGTCGAAAAGGTGGATGGTTATATCGAAGTCCAGACGGGAAAGTAGTATTTACGTATGGTAGCGAGCCACAACCTTTTATCCGTCCTGCTTTTAAGAAAAATAAAAAACGTGCGCAGGACATTATCGCTCAAACATTTTTTGAAAGGTTTAGTGATTAGCATGTTAGACTTTGCAAAATTATTACAATCGGAACTATCCACAATCACTAAAGAATGCTTTCACGAAAAGAATCGAAAAGATAAGGTGGTGTATCCATATCTTACTTACGATTATGATCGTGAGAATATTACTCGTGAGCGAGATGAGATTACGATTGAAATTGATATTTTTGATTTCAACACATCGTACAAGAGAGTGTTGGAGTTAGAGGAACAAATCAAACGACACTTCAACGGAATGATGCAATTAACGGAAGAATTATATGTAAACTTTCGTTTTGTAGGTTCTAACAAAGTGAACACGGGGTCAGATACCGTGAAGCGTCGAAATATTAGATTAAGTGTTCAAACAGAATGGAGGAATTAAGAAATGGCAAAAACAGAAGTAAAACGCACAGGATATACAGTCGATACGCCTAAAAATTACCTAGTTGACGCTGGGGCGATTTATAAGAATATCGAATGGGATTCTGCTGGAAAGAAATGGAAAGGTGAACTATTAGGTGCTACTTCAGACGGAAATAAAGTATCGATTGTAACGACTTACCGAACAATTGAAGTTGATGGAGTGTTTACTCCTGCCAAAGGGCAAAAAATCATTGATAAGGCAGAAGCGACACTAGAAGTTAACGTTAAAGAGATTACTGCTGAGAATATTCGTTTAGCGTTAAATGGTAAAAAAGAAACTGGAAACGGAACTGACAATCCAGCAGGATGGGATATCGTTCAATTGAAAGACAGACTTGAAGATGGTGATTATATTGACAATATCGCATTAGTTGGTGTGATGTCTGGAAGTAAAAAACCAATCATTGTCGTTCTATACAACGCGCTTTGCACAAGCGGATTAGAATTTGATACTAAAGATAATTCTGAAGCGGTAATCACAATGAAATTTGAAGCTCACGCTAACGCTGAAGACGTTGCAAATCGTGTGGCGCCAGTTAAAATCTACTATCCAAACGCATCGGAGGAATAATTTATGGAGTTAAGAGAATTACGTGGAGACGATATGTTTTCAATGCTTTCTATCATTGGTAAGTTAGATATTAAAGACGACCTTGTGGAATTGTTTGAGAAACAGCAAGAAAAAGACACTCAATTATTAGGTCATCTATCTAAGAAACCAACAAAAGCAGAAAAAGAAAAGCAAGAAAAAGCGCTCGAAAAACGGGGCATGCAAATGATTGCAGGATTAATTCAAACAATCCTTGCAAACATTAATAAAGCCAAATTAGACATTAATACTTTCCTTGCTGATTTAACGAACACATCGATTCAGGAAATTCAAGAATTAAACTTTGTTGACTATACTCAATTATTAGTTAGATTCTTCAAGAAACCAGAGTTGAAGGATTTTTTAACATCTATCTCCTCAATCTTAAGCTCGGGCAACACGCTTTAAAAGATAAATTATTCAAACGCTATTCTAATCCAACTGCTCTTTTACATACGTATAGTATGAAAGAGACGTTGGATTTTTTAGCGTATCTTTTTGAAGTGGAAGCAGAAGAGAAGTTGTGGGAGTTGTGGTTAGCGAAAGATATCGAACAGGATTTCAACTCTTTCAAACAAGAACGATTGAGTAAGATTAAACAATCTTCAGTTGACGGTAGAACTATGAGTCAAACTGAAGAAGAAGATGCTATTCGTTTAGCAGAGCAAATTATGAGTATGGGGGTGAAGGAAGATGGGTGAGATATTTCGACTTTTCGGGACAATCGGAATCCGCGGAAGCGATGCTGAAAAAGAACTGGACAGCGTAGCAAGAAAAGGGGAACAGACAAGCAATAAATTGTCTAGTTTCTTTAAGAAAGCTGCTACTGTAATAGCAGGAGTGTTCGCTGCAGGTAAATTAATAGACTTCGGTAAAATGTCAATCGAAGCAGCAGCATCCGCTAAAGCTACTCAAGCACAATTCGAACAAGTATTTTCTGGTATTGTCGATACTGCAGAAAATGCTTTGAACGGCGTAGCTAAAGAAGTCGGAGCGGTCCCAACTCGAATCAAACCAGCTTTTAACCAAATTGCATCATTTGCTAAAGTTGCCGGAATGGATACAACTCAAGCGATGGAGTTTACTACCCGTGCTACAAGAGCAGCGGCTGATACTGCAGCTTTCTATGATAAGTCACTAGAAGAAACGACTGAGACCTTGAAGAGTTACTTAAAAGGTAACTTCCAGGTTGCGGACAATTTAGGAATCTTATCGACTGAGACTACTCGTAACGCAAAAGCAACCGAGTTGTTCGGTAAGGAATATTCGAAATTGTCGGGTTTACAACAACAAGAAGTACTCTTGAGAATGTATGAAGATGCCAACAAAGTGTCAGGGGCAATGGGGCAAGCGTTTCGTGAAGCTGACGGTTGGGAAAACGTCATGGGGAACTTGAAGCAAACGTGGGAAGATTTTAAAGCCACTATTGGTTCAGTTGTTTTAGATGCCCTTGTTGTTGGAATGCAAAATCTGACAGGTTTTGTGAACAACTTAAAAGACGGATTTTTGGAATTGAAAACCAACGGAGAACAATTCATTAAAAGTGTTGTTGAATCCGAAGCGTTTGGTAAAGTCCAGGAAATATTTAGTAAAGTTGTTGAAAACTTAAAAGCGGCTTTTGATAATATCGGTGGAGTCATTAAAGACGTATCCGCTATCGTCGGAAGTTTTGTTGACGATTTAATTAAGATCGCAACGGCAGAAGATACCATCAACACGGTAGGTGGAGCATTCGAAACATTAAGTGGTTTCATAAGGGATGCAACTGGTTGGGTTAAAGATTTGACTGGATATATCTCTAGTAACCAAACTGCCATGGATTTACTTAAATCTACAGTAGTTGGTATCACAGCCGCATACACTGGTTACAAAGTAGTGATGGGAGTAATCAAAGGTATCGAAGTTGCTCGTAAAACAGTATTAGCAATCACAAATGGATTAATGCTCGCGCAGTTTGTTCGTACTGGTGCGTTAACTGCTGCAGAAGCGGCGAATGCAGCGGCAACAATGGGCGCAAGTGGAGCATTTGGAATCTTTAATGCGGTACTATCTGCAAATCCAATTGGAATAGTAATTGTAGCTCTCGCAGCTCTTGTTGCTGGTTTAACCTGGTTCTTTACTCAAACAGAAACAGGAAAACAAGTATGGCAAGATTTCATGAGTTTCTTAACAGGTTTGTGGGATGGTATTTCTAGTTGGGCTTCTGAAACGTGGCAAAGTGTCGTTGATTCTATTACATCAGTAGTTAATGGCTTAACAGAGTTCTTTAGTAATTTATGGACTTCTATCACGAATATAACTACACAAGCGTGGAATGCGTTCCTTGGAATCATAATGCCTATTATTCAGCCGATTATTAATGTGGTTAAAGCCAATTTCGAGTTGATTAAGAACTATATTAGTACCGTTTGGAATGCTATTTCAACTGCAGCAGGCGCAGCATGGGAATTAATAAAGAATGTCATTATCGGTCCAGTGTTAGTTCTATTACAACTATTAACAGGTAACTTCGAAGGAGTGGCAAGCACTCTTAGTCAAATTTGGACTAATATTGTTACTGCAGCACAAACGATATGGGAATCATTATGTACTATCGTATCTGCGTTTGTAGACACGCTAGTGCAATATGTCGTCAATATATTTACTGGCTTATCTGAAACGTTCGGGACTATTATGCAAGGCATTATGGATGTGGCTGTTTCAATCTGGAGTGCTATCGTCGATTCGATTAGCGGATTTGTAAGTTCAGCTTACCAATTCGTTGCGGACGGCGTAAGTAACATGTTCAATATCGCATCTCAAATGTTTAGCAGTATCGTATCTGCAGTTGGAGAGTTCTTTGGTCAAATTCCTGGAACGATTAGTGGCATTTGGAACGATGTTACAAGCTACTTATCTAGTATTAATCTATACGATATTGGAATGAATATCATCCAAGGGTTAGTAGATGGTATTGCTGGGATGGCTGGTAGCGTCGTTAGTACTATCCAAAACGTTGTAGGAGGAGCTATTGACTTTGCTAAAGGCTTGCTTGGAATCCACTCTCCATCGAGGGTATTTAAAGAAATCGGTAAGTTTACCGGTGAAGGTTTAGCAATTGGGATTAACAACGAAGCGAATAATGTAGCGAAAGCTAGTGAGAACATGATAGACGCGGTTATTCCAGAGTCTATCCCGCAAATTCCAGTCGACTATTCAGTAAGCTACGGCACATCTTTATCCAATATGCAAGATGCTGCTTCGAAGAATGCAACGGTCCAACCTATTGGTCATGATTCAAAACTCGATGTGGTTATCGAAGTATTGCTTAAGATTCTAGAGAAGGACAACAACACTTATCTAGATGGCCGTAAATTAACGGATGTTGTGAATGGATATAACAAAATTAACGATAGAAGAATGATGAGAGCGAGAGGTGAATTAACATGATTTACAATGGACAAGATTTATCGAGTTTAATAATTATTAACAAAGTAGAACGTGCTATGACACCTCTCGTTACAAACGTTGTAAAACAAAAAAGATTTATTAAAAGGGAATACGCCGAAAAAACTATTACAGTTAGGGTCACTGTTAAACACGATGTGTTACAAACGATTGACGTGCTGAATCGTATATTCTCTGTTCCAAATCAGAAACTGATTTTCAAAGACCAACCTACAAGGTATTATGAAGCCGTCTTGACCGGTGAAATCATTCCTACAAGCTCTGTGCGAGGAGCTGAATTGCAACTGCAATTTTTAATCCCAAAAGGAGTGGCGTATTCAACCGCAGAAAAGAACGGAACGGTAATCGGTGGAAAGCTGACTGTTGAGAATAACGGAACAGCTCCTACTTATCCTATTTATACGTTTATAGCCAGTTCACCATACAAGATGATTGCGCTAGCTCATCCGAATGGGAAAGCTGTCCAGTATGGGTATGAGAACGGAGAGGATGTTATCAAAACAGGTGATGTCGTTCGTTTTGAATCAGAAAGCAACACACTACTTATTAACGGGAAAAGAAAATACATTAATCCTGCCAGTCAAGTTTTTGGAATCTTACCAGGAACAACTCAAATAGAGGTTAGTGCTGACGGAAACAAAGCCGTTCCAAGTATTAAATGTGTCTATAGGGAGTGTTGGTTATGATTACGGTTACGAATAGACAGTATGATATTGTCTGTCAGTTGAGCTTTGACTTGGCTGACGGACTTTTTGCATACAACGATTGGTTCGAGCAGGATTTGGATACAGGCATTGGAACTTATCAATTTACAGTCGATAAAATCGGTGATCCTGAGATTGAAAAGATAAATGTGGGATGCTATTTAATTGTAAAAGATGGCAGCAAGATACGTTCATTCGAAGTAATGCGAATCGAGGAAGACAAAGACTCTAAAACGATTTACGCTGAAGATGCTGGCCTAGACCTTCTAGGGGAGCAAGTGCCGCCGTACAAGGTAGATAAAAGTTATCCAATTACTCATTACATTGCGGAATTCACCTACGACTCAGGTTGGGAAATTGGAATCAACGAAATTCCAGAAACAACCACTCGTAAACTTGAGTGGGAAGGAACTGACACTGCTACTAAGAGACTTAGACAGCTAGTAAGAAGGTTCGATGCTGAAATAGCTTATGACTTCGAATTCGTTCATGGAAAGATATTCCGAAAGCTAATCCACATCTACAAGAAGATTGGAGAAGATAAAAAAGTCCGTTTAGAAGTCGGAAGAGAAGTTTCAAACGTTAAAAGGACCATATCTATTGAAAATTTAGCCACGATGCTCGTAGCAACTGGAGCGGATGGTATTACACTATCTGATGTTGAATACAAAGAGGGAAATATTGAATCAAAAAAAGGTTCGATTTACTTAGTGGATACAGATGCTGTAAAACGGTGGAAGCGAGCTGGGAACTCTCCTGGCGGAGGAGGAATCGTTAAACGTTATGAAAGTGAAGCTAAAACTCCACAAACGTTGATGGCAGAAGCTGTTATCAAACTGAAACAGTGGAACCATCCAGAAGTGACGTATGACGTATCTATTAGCTTATTGCCGGAAGAAATTAATATCGGTGATACGGTGGCAGTTGTGGATAATAACTTCGAGCCTCCGCTTGTTGTAGAAGGTCGTATTTCTAGCATCAAGAAATCCATCGCTACAAAAGAAAGTGGCGAAATTAAAATTACGAATATTGAATCCAAAGAGGATACGATCAGTGAGAAGGTAAGACGTTTAAGTACATTAGTGCAAGAACGTCTTTTTGATTTCACTAGCGTACCATTTGTAATGACAATCCAATCAACTGACGGTGTAGTGTTCCAAAATAGTAATATCGCTACTAAATTAATCGCTAACGTTAGCAAGTTGGATATTCAAATGAATAGCCGTTTTTCATACCGATGGAAACGAGTAAGTAAATATGGAACAGACGATGCAGCATGGAATGAACAACACTCAAACGGTAGTAATGAATTATCTATTACTGTGAACGATGTTGATAGAGAAGCCACATTTATCTGTGAGGCTATCGAAGGTAATCAAGTAGTTGCGAGTAATTCAATCGTTATCAAAGACTTCATCGTTAATAAGTCTATCGGACCAAATC
>ENA-OWLZ01000594-OWLZ01000594.1-metagenome-genome-assembly--contig:-NODE-594-length-9935-cov-3.660729_pt1 | contig 9935 bp, 11 predicted proteins | sample MGYA00245341_ERZ651117 | MGnify/ENA primary metagenome ERZ651117 (study PRJEB26857, sample SAMEA4031763) | metagenome | biome: human; feature: oral; material: saliva | place: Philippines | collected 2014 | study... | reverse complement strand
CTCATCTTTGGCTTAACACCTGTGCTTGATATGCCTGATAATATTCCTCACATGAATCTTAGTCAATATTGGATTTATCTGGTCATGGGGATTTTTCTCGGCCTCTCAGGTTTTATCTACGAAAAAGCCGTTCTAAATGTCGGTAAGGTTTATGATTGGATTGGTAAAAAAATTCATCTGGATAAGGCTTATTATCCAATTATCGCCTTTATCCTTATCCTTCCAATCGGCCTTTTCCTACCACAGATACTTGGCGGGGGCAATCAAGTCGTCTTATCCTTAACGGAACAAGATTATAGTTTTCAAATTCTCTTAGTTTACTTTATCATACGCTTTATCTGGAGCATGATTAGTTACGGAAGCGGACTTCCAGGCGGTATTTTCCTACCAATTTTAGCATTAGGTTCTTTACTGGGTGCTCTAGTAGGTGTAATTTGTGTCAATCTAGGACTCATTACCCAGCAGCAATTTCCTATCTTTGTTATCCTTGGAATGAGCGGCTATTTTGGAGCTATTTCAAAAGCACCCCTAACAGCAATGATTCTTGTGACTGAGATGGTCGGAGATATCCGTAATCTTATGCCACTAGGTATGGTGACTCTTGTTGCTTATATCGTTATGGATTTGCTGAAAGGTGCACCTGTATATGAAGCTATGCTGGAGAAAATGTTACCTGAAACCGCTAGTGACGACGGAGAAGTTACTCTTATTGAAATACCTGTTTCTGATAAAATAGCAGGTAAACAAGTACATGAACTCAATTTACCACATAACGTACTGATCACAACCCAAGTTCATAACGGAAAACGTAAGACGGTTAACGGTTCAACAAGAATGTATCTTGGAGATATGATCCATCTTGTTATTCCAAAAAGTGAGATTGGAAAAGTGAAAGATTTGCTTTTATAGAAGAATCTATTTACATAATTTATATTATGTGAAAATGTATTTTGTATTTAATTAAACATTGAAAAGCCGATTCTCTGCGATGAGAACGGTTTTTCTCTTTATGAGTATTTCAGATTACATATACAGTAAAATATAATTATATTATTTAAGATTATAGTATAATAAGAAAAAGGAGAACAACTTAAATGAACAATTCCAGCATCAAAAGAAGTCATAAAAGACTACTAATCATTTTGTCACTCGCAATTATCACAGCAGGAGGTATATTTATGTTTAGCATGTTAGGGAAATCCCAAGAAGAGCGTCGAAATAGAGAGTATGAAGTTAGTTTGGTAAACGCCTTAAAGAATTCCTATGAAGGGATAGAAGAGATCAAGATTACAAATCCTGATTATACAAACCCGCCGGGATCATGGTCTTGTGATGTTGAAATTAAGTTTATTGATGAAAAAACTATTAAATATGGGATTGGATATTCTTTAGACACCGAAGAAATAACAGATGCTTCATTGGAATGGGAAGGAAGAATAAAAGATAGACAATTTTTGAATGAAAACAAGGGTAAAACCACTTCGAAAATCAGGGTAACTTATTCTGATAACGACGAAGGAGAGCAATAATGACATTTAATTATACAGATAAACAGCTTAATAATTTAAATAGAGATACTGGTGTTTACAGTGTTAATACTGAGTTTGCACAGCGTAAAGAAAATCGAACAAATATTGTTACTGCTAAATCAGATGACGAGTTAAAAAAAGATGAAACCAACACTATAACCACCTCTGACGGTCAAGAATTCCGTGTTATTGCGACTAAGTCTCACGGAGGAACAGGTTGGCGGTGGCTCCTATAGTCAACGGCGAACCAGATTATAAAAATGTAGCTGTGATTGCTGCAGAAACGGTTCCAGGGAGTCCTACTAAGATTGATGAATGTAAGATAACTTTTTCTTATTATAGTGTAATATAGACTAATCTTATAGTATAATAAGAAAAAGGAGAAAAACTCAAATGAACAATTCTGGAATTAAAATAAGCCATAAAAGTTTACTAATCTTTTTGTTAGTTGCAATCATCACAACAGGAGGTATTTTTATGTTTAGCATGTTAGGAAAGTCTCAAGAAGAACGTCGGAATAGAGAATACGAAGTTAGTTTGGTTGAAACTTTAAAAGATAGTTATGAGGGTATTGAAGAAATTAGATTTTCTAATGCAAACTACACAAATCCGCCAGGAAGTTGGACTTGCGTAGTTGAACTATTTTTTAATGAGAGAAGCATAAAATATAAAATTAATTATTCAAAAAATGATAAACGTATTTCGGATGTATCTTTAGAGAGAGAGAATAGAAAAGAGGACCGAGAATTTTTAAATAGTCACTTGGGTAAGACTAGTAAACTCACAAAAATTATTTATTCAGATGGTTCAGAAGGAGAATATTAATGGTATACACTTATACTGATAAACAACTCAATGAATTAAATCACGGAAAACATGTTTATAGTGTAAATTCTGAATATGCTGAAAGGGAAGTTGAAAAGAAAGTTGTAGCCAAAACAAATGATAAGTTATCTTCGGATGAAACTAACACTATAACCACCTCAGATGGTCAAGAATTCCGTGTTGTTGCGACTAAGTCTGACACTGAAACAGGTTTTGATGGGGCTTGTTTAAGATACATTTTTCTATATTCTAGTGTTATTTATTTTTAAATTATAGTAGAATGAAGAAAAGGAGAACAACTTAAATGAACAATTCCAGCATTAAAAAAAGTCATAAAAGACTACTAATCGTTTTGTTACTAGCAATTATCACAGCAGGAGGTGTTTTTGTGTTTAGTATGTTAGGGAAATCTCAAGAAGAACGTCGAAATAGAGAATATGAAGTAAGTCTGGTCAATGCGTTAAAGAATTCCTATGAAGGGATTGAGGAGATAACAATTACGAATCCCTCGTACAACTCAATTCCTTCAGAAGCTTGGGGAGCAAAAGTTAAAATAATTTTTTCCGACAACAAACAACTAAGTTATATAATCGCATTTAATAAACAAAACAACGAAATAAGAAGTAGAGATTTTCAAAATAGTTCTCGAAAAGATGATAATCAATATTTAACAAGCCATCATGGAATTACAGAAACCAATGTAAAAGTGATTTATTCAAATGGTGAAACAGGAGAACAGTAATGGTATTTAATTATACTGATAAACAACTTAATGAATTGAATCACGGAAAGAATGTATACAGTGTCAATGATGAATATGCAAATCGTGATGAAAACCAAACATATACTATTGTCAACAAAGAAGACAATAATCTATTGGAAAATGAAAAAAATATGATTACCACCTCAGATGGTCAAGAATTCAGTGTTGTTGCCACTAAGTCTCACCAAGGAACAGGTTTTGATGGTTTGGCGGTGGCTCCTATAGTCAACGGCGAACCAGATTATAAAAGTATAGCTGTGATTGCTGCTGGGACGGATCCAGGGAGTCCTACTAAGATTGATATTTCTTCAGCGCTAGTAGAAAGAGATACATCCTTATCTCCTCAATATTTGGTGGCAGACCGATTTGTAAAAGAAATTATGGATGATCCCAGATATGAAGTCAGTCAACTATCTGGCTATTCCCAAGGCTCTTATATGCTGAAAGTAGGAGCTAAATATCATATTCCAACTACAACTTTTAACGCTTGGTTCACTTATCTATCACTTTCTAACGAAGAAAAAGCCTTTATTGATAAAAATCCAGCTATGTTTATTGATTACCGTAGAAAACATGATGACGTAGTACGTTGGAATGATTTCAATCATCCCGAATGGTTTAATAAGTCTTTTTTTAAAATGCCTGATACAATATACTGGCTGGACGGAACTAGCCACAATATCGATGATTGGGAGTTTGATCCTGTAACTGGTCAAGTTGTAGATGGTAAAGGTGGAAAACCCTTAATTAGCGGTGTTTATAGAGCTTATGCCAACAGTCTCCGAGGAATGGCTCACTACAAGAACTTGAAATCAAAATGGTCAACAGGTGGCATTAGTAGTTCTGAAGAAATATACTTAGATGCAGCCCAAGGTTCTATTCTATCATCATCAATGGCTGCAGCAGCAAGAACTGGAGCTGATGAAGTGAGTGCCTTAACCAAAAAAGCAAATCAAGAATTACAAGAAATTTGGTCCAAAATCGACTTTACGAGCTACACTGCCTTAGCTCCCTATGAGGTTGAGGCCCTTTTTGCTAGCCAAGGTATCACTCAAGCACAGTTTATCGATACGTTTCAGGCAGAGACAAATCAAACAGCCACTAAGATGAATGCTTCCGCCCAAGCATTTGAAAATATGGATAAACAATTACAGGAAGTTATCGAAAAAACAGTAGCAACAGACACACAATTCGCTAAGGAGTTCAGACAATGGAAAGCAGAAATGTAAAATGGGATGCCATTAGGCAAAAAGAGAGGGAAATCCTTAACCTCGAAGAACAATACTATCAGCAAAAGAAAAAATTAGAGAAAAAGACACTAGAACTAGAGGAGCGTTCTGCAAGATTAGAAAAAATCATGGACGAAGAAGCTGATAAAATGGACCTAGTATTAAGAAAGTTTTCATCAACAGCTGATTGTGTTAGAGACTACTTTACAGAAATAGAAAATTTGAGATATCATTCTAACCAAGTTTATAGAACTAATGGAATAAAACTTGAAGAAGAGAAAGAAAAACTAGACAAAGAATTTCGACAAAGAAAAAATATCTTAGATGAAGAATATCATAAACTAAGGAGAAATTATGCAAGCACCAATGGATGAGTACTATACTAATGAAGAATACCAATACGCTCTAAAACAAATGTATCGAATGATGGAACGAAACCGAATCTTTGCAGAAGCTAAATTAGCAATTACAGCAAAAAATCAATTAAAAGAAAATTTTAATAAAGAAGCCAAAAAAATTGCTACAGAAACCAAATCATCCATCAAAAGCATAAACAGCCAAATGGACACCGCAATTCAAGGTAAAGTTCGCAAGAGTCTTGAAGAAAAAATTCCTAACATGGTGCTCAAGTATGATGAAATATAAAAAATACTCTAAAGAATTTTTTGTTATTGAAAAACTAAAAGTTTATGTACAATTGACTGAACTAGACTTAAACCATTGATACAACTGAATTAGAAGCATAAAGTACATTCTTTAAGAAGTGTACTTTATTTTTATTTTGTACATTATTTTGAAGTGTTATTTTGTATATTTTCTAGTACATAATATCATCTAATCTAAGGAATTGATTTGTACATTTTTTACTCTAATAGGTGCAGAAGAAGTGGTGGTTCAATTGTACATTTTTTTGTTACTCATTTAAGATCTTATTGATAGTAAGATATAGATTTTTATTTTGTTGATGGTATAATAAATAATACATAGTGTTATGTTATGAGGTGTGAAATGAGTAACTTAAATAATAAAATACGTACTTTGATTGAAATGAAGCGAGAAGGAAGCTACTGGGATTATAAAGAAAAGTATCATTCTAACAATGCAAAATTTATTCATGATATTATTTGTTTAGCTAATAATCTTGACAATAAAGACGCATATTTGATTTTTGGTGTTTCAAACGATGGAGAAGTAAAAGGTATATCAGGGGACGAGAATAGAAAGAATCAGGCAGATATTGTTGATATGCTTAGAAACCAAAAATTTGCAGGTAGAGTTCCCCCGTTCGTTAAATTAGAAACTATATTATATTCTGATAAAGAAATTGATGTTTTAGTAATTTTTAAATCAAATCAAGTTCCTTATTATCTTGAAGAACAATTTACTCGCGATAAATCAAAAATTTTACCAGGTGTTATATATACAAGACGACAAGATAGCAATACACCAATAGATGGTATAGCTTCTATCTATGAAATTGAACATCTGTGGCGAAGACGTTTTGGATTAGACCTTTTGCCTTTTGATAAATTGAGAAATTTTATAAAGGATAAGTATTTATGGGAAAATAATTCAGATGGAAGATATTATAAGCTGTCTCCTGAATTTACATTTGTAGAAGTTAATGATTCTGAAGATCGAAGAAGGGATGTTTTCTATGCTTATACACAAATGAATCAAAGTCATTATTTTAAAGAATATCAATTTAGATATCACCAAACTATATTATATGAGAGCGAAATGGTTGTTATGGATTCAGGAAGGTATATAACTTCAACTCCAAAGTTAGAAGTCTTAGACTTAGAGATTGAGCAGCATTCAGCACTAAATTTCTTATTATATAACTATTATACTCGTGATTCTATTGAATGGGATATACATAAATTTTTATTTGATTCGGATAACCATGAGGCTGTGATTTCAAATAGAAGATTTTTAGAGGTGATTTTAATTTTTGATAACGATGATGAAAAAGAGGAATTTAATAGATACTTAATAGAAAACTTATCTCCTCTGGATATAGAATTTATTCAAGAACTACAAATTATAAATAATGATGACCGAATAAATGAGATTACCAAACATGAAATTGAAGTATCTAAATTTTTTAACAGAAAGTTACAAGAATATCGGCGTAATTTAGATATAAAAAATTAAAAATAGGAGAGACAATGGCTGATAAATTTGAGCAGTTTTTTACTGATACACTAAACGAAATTCCTTAGAACATGTCAAAGGATTAAAAAGCCAATCTGAAATTGATGAATTTTATGAAAAATATGAGAAGGCTGATTTTTCGAAATTATTTTCAGAAATGATTAACGATACTTCAAAGCAACTAGTAGCCAATGCCAAGAGTGTAATGTACGAAAATACACTATTATTCAGATGCGAAGAAACTGAAATAGTCGCAAGAATAAATCAAAAATGGTTCAAAGCCTTTGCAGCCTCAGAGACAATGTATATGATGGTTCTTGAAGCTGTAAAAGATTATTCTGATTATGTAAATAAAATTGATGATGAGGAGAGAGAAAAATCTATTCATAAATACACAGCTTTAAAATATATACACGGAAGAGGTCTCCAACAATTTTTAGAGATTATTACTCTAATGAAGAATGGTTTTGCCGATGGGGCGTATTCGAGGTGGCGTTCACTTTACGAATTAAATATCATTGCATCATTTATTTCAAAATATGGAGAGGAAGTTGCTGAATCTTATATTTCATCACATAATACAGAAGACCGTTATGAATGGGCGAGAGCTTGTGGTGAATTTAACCCTCGAAAGAAGTTTATAAGTTTCGATGACATTAGAAAAAAAGCTGATTTTCCATCAGATTTATGGAAACATCAATATCAACTCGCTAATGAAATTGTACATCCATCCTCACAAGGTACGTTTAATAGATTGGGTACAATGATTGATGAGGATAGAATCACTGTTGGACATACTGATTATGGATTAACTACTCCAGGTGAACACTCCGCAATTACTTTAGCACAACTTACAGGTTTGCTTTTAACCGTGTACCCATCTGGTGATGCTCTCGTTGCGATAAACATGATAAATAAATGGGTGGATGTGGTAAGAGAAGAGTATTTCAAAACACATGATTTCATTTTTCCAGATGATGCTAAATTGTGGGATAAAGATAGCAATTTACCTTGATGAGCAAACTTATAAAAAAATTGAATGTAAAAAAGGATGCGTATTAGCATCGTTTTTTTACATTCAGTATTGATAATTCATTAAAAACAGCATAAAATAGAAGTGTTAGTTAATTTTCAATTAAATGAAGCGAATATATTACCGCTTGAGCTATATGCCATGCAAGAATAGGAGGTACTGCATTTCCGATTGCTTTATAAGCCGAAGAAGCACTTGTGTTGAATATAAAATTATCTGGAAAAGATTGTAATCGAGCGCATTCTCTTACAGTTAATCTTCTCCAACCTTTCTTGTCTTCATGATCATTTGGATTATTGACATAGTTGGGATCGGTGTTGTAGTGTGCCTCGATATTTCCATGGTGTTCTGCACGAATTGTAGGAGCAGGAGCGTATTTTTGGATTTGGTTATTGCCTTGTCTTTTTATATCGTCTCCATAAAATTTTGCATGGGATACGTTATTCCTATTATGATTAGCAATTTGATTGGAATTAAATAGTTCCCAAATATCTTCTAAAGCATCAAATGCAGTTCTTGGACTTCCAATATGAGTAGGCTCTGGGTAAAAAATGTTCTCATTATCTCCTATATCATTTCGAATTCCAATTATAATTACACGTCGTCTTGATTGAGGGACACCATAATCTGCTGCATCTAGTACATTATATTGAACGTCATAGCCAATTTGGTTAAAATGTTCCATAATAATCTCAAGTGCTGTTGCATCAACATTCTCAAGATCGTTATTTCGAGAATTGCGGATACCATCCACATTCTCAGCAACAAAAATCTTTGGTTGATAATGTTGAATAAAGCGACTCATTTGAATATATAGTTGCCCACGTTCATCATTTAAACCAGCTCGTTTTCCTGCTACACTAAAAGTTTGGCAAGGGAAACCTCCGAGTATGATATCAATACCATTGGGATTTGCTTCATTTATATTTCGCTGGTTAGGTATAAATCCATACTTTTTATCCAATTCTTCTAAATCAATTTGTGTAATATCAGTTGTGTCAATATCATGATCATTACCTAAATTATCTCTATAAATTTCAGTTGCTTGGATAAAAATATCGTTTGCATACCGTAGTTGTATTGGATTTTCTTGGAACTCTTGATTAAACAAATTAAAGTTACCTTTAAAGCCATAATCCATACCACCAGCTCCTGAAAATAGACTGAGTACATTATAACGATTGGGGGTGTTTAGTATATTTCGAATTACGTTACTAGTTTCGTTAGAATTAACAAATTTTGTTTTATTATGAAATACTGAAGGCATGATTATTCCTTTCTTTATATACACAAAAATTGGAGGTTAATATGAGAGATTTAATTTTAGAATTGCTTGATAAAGAGCCTGCTTTGCAGGCTCTTTTTTAGTTATTGAGGCCGTCTGAAAATATTGTTTCAGACGGCCTTTCCGCAATCCTTGCACATGCCCTTATAATCAAGGGCTGTTTCCGCTACAATGCGCTATCTATGCCTTGAATTTCAGACGGCCTAAAAAGGCCGGTTTTATATTCCACTATTGCCGAGACACAAAATGACCGATTACCGTAAAACCGTTAATTTATTGGATACCCCGTTTCCCATGCGCGGCGATTTGGCCAAACGCGAGCCGGAATGGTTGAAAAGCTGGTATGAACAAAAGCGTTATCAAAAACTGCGCGAAAAAATGCAGGGCAGGCCGAAATTTATCCTGCATGACGGCCCTCCTTATGCCAATGGCGATATCCATATCGGTCATGCCGTCAATAAAATCCTGAAAGACATCATTCTGAGAAGCAAGACCTTGGCCGGCTTTGATGCGCCTTATGTGCCGGGCTGGGACTGTCATGGTTTGCCGATTGAGGTAATGGTGGAAAAGTTGCACGGGCGTGAAATGCCTATGGCGAAATTCCGCGAGTTGTGCCGATCTTACGCTGCCGAGCAGATTGCGCGGCAGAAAAAAGACTTTATCCGTTTAGGCGTGTTGGGTGATTGGGAACGCCCTTATCTGACCATGGATTATCAAACCGAAGCCGACACGGTGCGTACCCTGGGGGAAATTTACCGGGCAGGCTATCTGTATCGGGGAGCAAAACCCGTTCAATTCTGCCTGGATTGCGGATCATCGTTGGCGGAAGCGGAAGTGGAATATAAGGATAAAACTTCTTTGGCCATCGATGTTGCCTATCCGTTTAAAAGTAATGGTGCTGTGGCTGCTGCCTTTGGTTTGAAAAAATTAACCGGAGACAGTTTTGCCGTCATCTGGACGACCACGCCTTGGACGCTGCCTGCGAGCCAAGCCGTATCTGCGGGTGCGGACGTGGTGTACCAACTGATTGATACGCCTAAAGGCAAATTGGTGTTGGCCAAAGATTTGGCAGAAGACGCGCTCAAACGTTACGGTTTTTCAGACGGCATTGCTA
>ENA-OWLZ01000593-OWLZ01000593.1-metagenome-genome-assembly--contig:-NODE-593-length-9940-cov-8.998584_pt1 | contig 9940 bp, 10 predicted proteins | sample MGYA00245341_ERZ651117 | MGnify/ENA primary metagenome ERZ651117 (study PRJEB26857, sample SAMEA4031763) | metagenome | biome: human; feature: oral; material: saliva | place: Philippines | collected 2014 | study... | reverse complement strand
TTTATATTTTATAAAAAATTAATCGAAGCTAATTTTCTTTCAATTAGCTTCGATTTTTTCAGTTATTACTGATTTAGAAATGTTTCTGTTTAAATTGCACAAAAAGACCGAAGGCAACGTTCGCACGGTCCCATTTCATCGCCTGTAAATTTACACTAGTAAGCACTCACGAAGAATATTCCTCTTCTTTTGGCTATATTTCATATAAAGCACAAAAAGACCGAGGGCAAATGAAGAAGCATAGGGATTCTATGGTAGAAGTAATAGCGATTCGTGACCGATGTGAATTACTGACTCTGGAAATTCATTTCCTAGAGTCAGTTTGAAGCTCGGTAGGATTGAGACAAAAGGCTCAATCCGATACAGCTATTATCTCTACCATGAAGATATCCCTATGGTTCGTAGTTAGACCGAAGGTCTTTTCCCTTTATTTATGCACAAACATTGCGTCGCCAAAACTAAAGAAGCGGTAACGTTCTTCGATGGCGTGCTGATACGCTTCTAGTGTGAATTCACGTCCAAGATAAGCACTGACAAGCATCACAAGCGTTGATTTTGGCAAGTGGAAATTCGTTACAAACGCATCTACCACACGAAACTCATATCCAGGCGAGATAAAAATATCCGTCCACCCACTTGCAGGCACCACATGCCCATCATTATCTCTAGCAACCGTTTCTAGCGTACGAATCGAAGTCGTCCCTACAGCAATCACTCGTTTTCCAGCTTTCTTTGTCGCTTCAATCATATCCGCAGTTTCTTTGGATACATTGTAATACTCAGAATGCATCTTATGGTCTTCTAGCGAATCCACCGAAACAGGTCTAAAAGTTCCAAGACCAACATGCAATGTAACTGGAACAATATTGACACCCTTATCACGGATTTGTTGCATTAACTCTTCGGTAAAGTGTAATCCAGCTGTTGGTGCTGCTGCAGATCCATTTTCTTTAGCATACACGGTTTGATAACGTTCTTTATCTTCTAAACGTTCTTTGATATAAGGTGGTAATGGCATTTCACCAAGAGATTCCAACACTTCTAGGAATACTCCTTCGTAAGAAAACTCAATGATACGTCCACCTTGTTCTAATTCTTCGACAACTGTGGCTTTAAGTCGGCCATCTCCAAAAGAAACAACGCTACCCACTTTCATCCGTTTGGCAGGTTTCACAAGCGTTTCCCACTTATCACCTTCCGTATTCGTTAAGAGTAAGACCTCAATATGAGCACCAGTCTCTTCTTTCGTTCCATAAAGACGTGCTGGCAATACACGCGTGTTATTGACAACAAGTGTATCTCCTTCTTCCAACTCATCTAAGAGGTCCGAAAAATGCTTATCTTCGATGGAATGTGTGGTTTTATCCACCACTAATAAACGTGAAGACGTACGGTCTTTCAATGGGGTTTGTGCGATTAATTCTTCGGGTAAATCGAAGTCAAAATCTTTTGTTGTATAGTTCATTTCTAGTTCCTTTCTTACGATAAAGGATATAAGCGCCCTAAGTGAGCGTATCCTTCAGGCGTCACCACACGACCGCGTGATGTCCGTTTTAAAAATCCAATTTGCAATAAATACGGTTCATACATATCTTCGATAGTCTCCGCATCTTCTGAAATATTTGCCGCAATGGCACCTAGTCCAACTGGCCCACCATCGTATAAATCAATCATCGCCGTTAACAATTTACGGTCAATATGGTCTAGCCCTTTTGCATCGACACGTAAGACCTTCAATGCTTGCTGCGTAATCTCTTTTGAAATCATGCCTTCTTCGTACACTTGAGAGAAGTCACGTACACGTTTCAAGAGTCGGTTGGCAATACGAGGTGTCCCACGAGAACGAAGCGCAATCTCAAGAGCTGCCTCATCTTTAATTTCACTATCAAAAACATTCGCACTGCGTTTTACAATCTCAGAAAGTGAAGCCTCATCATAATATTCCATATGCTCCACAATTCCAAAACGGTCACGAAGCGGTGCAGAAAGAGCCCCTGCACGAGTTGTTGCCCCAATTAACGTGAACGGTGGCAATGGAAAATGGACTGGATGCGCAGTTGGCCCTTGACCCACCACGATATCTACGAAGAAATCTTCCATCGCAGAATACAACATCTCTTCCACGACACGCGGTAAGCGGTGAATCTCATCGATAAATAAGACATCTCCAGCTTCTAAGTCGTTTAAGAGAGCCACTAAGTCACCTGGGCGTTCAATCGCTGGTCCACTCGTCGTCTTAATACCGACTTCTAATTCGTTGGCAATTACCATCGCTAAGGTCGTCTTTCCAAGTCCTGGAGGCCCGTATAATAACACGTGATCTAAGGCTTCAGAACGACTACGCGCCGCTTGAATATAGATGGCAAGTTCTTCTTTTACTTTTTGTTGACCGATATATTGTTGCAACGTCTGTGGTCTTAGTGATAATTCGGCTTGTACTTCCCCTTCGTCAAGCGGGTTGCCGTCAATAAAACGTTCTTCCTCCACGATAATCCTCCATTATTTCATCAATAGTTTAAAAGCCACTTTTAAGGCTTCTTGCGTCGTTCTTGGAGCAGCAGCTTCCAGCGACTTCCAAATCTTCGTAATTTCTTTTGCAGAATAGCCAAGGCCAAGTAAGGCTTCTTTGGCTTCTTCAAGAGTTGCTTGGTTTGTAGAAACAACTGCTTTCGTCGCCTCTTCAGGAAGCACTTCAAACTTCCCTTTCAAGTCCAAAATAATTTGTTGGGCTGTTTTCTTTCCAACGCCTGGGAATTTTGTTAAATAAGTGACATTCCCACTTTCTACAGCGTTCACGAACCCTTCTGTATCGTCATTTGCTAGAATACTCATCGCACTCTTTGGCCCGATCCCGGAAACGCTAATTAACCGTTGGAATAATTCGCGTTCTTCGCTTGAAATAAAACCATATAAGGTTATTGAATCCTCACGAACTACCTGTTGTACTAAAACTTTAATATGTTTCTTCAGAGAATCTTGTAGACGGTATGGGTTTGCAAAAACCACTTGATACCCTACGCCATGCACATCAACAACAATCGCTGTTGGTAAGATATGTGCCAATTCTCCATTTAAATATTCATACATGAATGATGCTCCCTTTTTATGTCTATATCAGTACAATTCTAGCATAACAGGAAGGTCTAGGGCAAATGTCTGTTCGCATATTGTTCAAAAAAAGCAGCCTCTTTTCAAAGAGACTGCCTATAAAAGTTAAGTTTTAAGTTTTAATTATGCATTTAATAATGCTTCAGCTTGTTTTTCAAGTCCTGCTACTACTTCATCACTTAAAGTCACAACGCCTGTTCCCCAAGCTTCAGGGTTAATTGTTGCAGCTGTGAAATCACCCACTACTTGCATGCGAATGAATGGTAACAATGCATTATAAATTGCAAATAATGATTCATGACCTCCTCCAGCCATTGCTGATACTGTTACAACTTTATCTTGTAGAATTGAAGGTCCACCTGGGTTTGATAAATCAAGTGCACGGCTCATCCAGTCTAATAAGTTTTTCACTGTTCCAGGAATTGAAAAGTTATATACTGGTGAGAAAATCCATACTGCATCCGCTTTTCCGAATGCATCACGAGCTGCTTGTACTTCAGGTAATACTGGAGTTTCTAAGTCTTGGTTCATTAATGGAAGGTTTGAGTAATCTAGGTAAGTGACTGTTGCTTTTCCTTCTAAAATACGTTCTGCTTTTTCTGCCAATTGGTGATTGAAGCTACCTTTACGTAAACTACCTACTACAAATAAAATATTTTTCATATTCTTTTCCTCTTTTCATATATGATTTAACCAAGAAAGTGACGTCTTCTTCCTTGGGTTTAAGATAAGAATATCATCACTTAAACGTTAAAGCAATTTATTTGCTCAGAAAAATTATTTTTATTTTTTTAGTAAATTATCTCTTAGAAACGGCGATATCATAGCGTTTTAAATTAAAATTTAAAAATATCATTATAATGTATACGTTATAATGATAAAAAATTTTTTTGAGTAAAATTGAAATACGAAAATTCGAATGAGTTCTCCATCGTAGGACCAAAACTTCGCACTGTGAATGATTTGGGGGTAAAACTTACAGAATATATAAAAAACGACTCGTGCTTGCGAGTCGCTTTTGTGTAGTTGAACTCGAGCTCACAGGACCAAAACTTCGCACTGTGAAGTTTTGCTTCCCAGAATATCCGCACGACTCGTTCCGAGTCCCTTGCGTTATTCTGGTCCAGTGGTTCGGCCCTAACCGTTCGCTCTCGTATCCTGTGTAGTTGAGTTCGCCATCGCAGAAATCGCGAAGTCTCGCATCGCGCAGTAGCTTATTGATGTTTTCTTCATCACTCGTGATTCGAAAACATCTAATAAGCCTTGCGGGGGAAAGACGACGAAGCAAAAAAGATTCGCACTGCGAATCTTTTTTTGTCTTCTGTCTTTCTCTTGAAATCGGGCTCCAAAGTGCAAAAGCTCAAGCCTTTCTCACTTTGTCCGCACGACTTTCCAAGTCGTTTACGGCAAAGTTCGAACCGTCATCGCTTTTGAACGCACTTTGTCGCACCTTAGTCTTCCATCAATGCTTGATTAGCAGTAATAATTGCTAATTTGTAGACGTCTTCTTCGTTACATCCACGTGATAAGTCAGAGATTGGTTTGTTTAATCCTTGTAAGATTGGTCCGATTGCTTCGAAGTTACCGAAACGTTGTGCAATTTTGTATCCGATGTTTCCTGATTGGATTTCTGGGAATACGAATACTGTTGCTTGTCCAGCTACTGGTGAGTCTGGTGCTTTTTGTTTACCTACGCTTGGTACGAATGCAGCGTCGAATTGTAATTCTCCGTCGATGTTGTAGTTTGGAGCTAATTCTTGAGCGATTTTAGTTGCTTCAGCTACTTTTAATGCTTCTTCAGATTTAGCAGAACCTTTTGTTGAGAAACTTAACATCGCAACGTTTGGTTCGATACCGAATAATTCAGCTGTTTTAGCAGATTCTACTGCGATTTCAGCTAATTCTTGTGCGTTAGGGTTGATGTTGATTGCGCAGTCTGAGAATAAGTATTTCTTAGATTTGTCGCTGTTGATCATGATGAACGCACCACTTGTACGAGAGACACCTGGTTTTGTTTTGATGATTTGTAATGCTGGACGTACAGTGTCCCCTGTTGAGTGAACCGCACCAGATACTAAACCGTCTGCTAAGCCCATGTAAACCATCATTGTACCGAAGTAAGTAACGTCACGTAATAATTTTTCAGCATCTTCTTGTGATACTTTACCGTTACGACGTGCTACGAAGCTTTCTACCATTTCAGCATATTTATCGTCTGCATAAGTTTCAGGATCGATAATTTCTAAATGAGAAATGTTAAATCCACGAGCATCTGCTACTTCGTTAATAGCATCCACATTTCCAAGTAAGACTGGTTTGCAAAGTCCATCTGCTAATAAACGAACTGCTGCACCAATAATTCTTGGTTCATCTCCTTCTGGAAATACGATTTTAACGTCTTTCCCTTTCACTTTAAGTGATAATTCTTCAAATAATTCCACGGATATCCCTCCAAAAATTTGTTATCTTAATAATACACTAAATACTTTTAAAAAAACAGTACAATGTTAAAACAATCATCAAAAAAACAACTGTACTAATTTGCAAGGAACATGAAAATAGTACAGTTTCATTTCATAAAAATTTCTACTTAGCAAAACACGGCTTGTATGCTATACTTAGAGAGTATTTAACGAAGGAGGAAGGCTTTGTGCGAACATATGCAAAAAAACTAATGGATACCGCTATTCTAGCTGGTCAAATTATGCTTGAATGCAATGCGGAATCGTATCGCGTGGAAGAAACGATGAACTATATTCTTTCCACATCAAACTTCGAAACTTGCGAAGCCTTCGCGATGGCGACTGGAATCTTTGCGACACTCGATGATGACTGCATCGATTCTATTACAGAAATCCGCCGTGTTCCAAATCGAGACACGAACTTAAACCGTATTTATAAAGTTAACGCCATCTCTCGTCAATTAGTGACAAAGGAAATTGACCTCGATACGGCTTATCAACGATTACAAGATTTAAAAGAATCTGAATATCCACAGTGGCTAAAAGATGTTAGCCTGATTCTGATGTGCGGATTCTACGCTGCCCTTTTTGGAGCAACGCCAATTGAGCTCATCATTGCATCGGTAGCAGCGGTTATCATGCCATTTATTTATAAGTTAGATCCAAAATTAAAATTAGGAACATTCGTATTGAACCTCCTGTCGATTATTCCAGCGTGTGTCATTATTATTTTGATTCAGAAACATTTTGTTCCGGATGCTCGAATCGGCATCTCCATTGTTGGATTAATCATGCCGGCCGTTCCTGGAACCGCCATTACAAATGCCATTCGCGATACATTACGCGGAGACTACAACTCAGGAGCAGCTCGGGCGATTGAAGCGTTTGTGACGGCTCTTTCCGTCGCTATTGCTGTTGCTCTTGGACTCGTATTAGCAGGAGGTGCGAACCCATTATGATTTATCAAGTGATTAGTGCCCTCATTGCCGTCTACTTTAGTTGTATTGTCTTTGAAGCGCCAAAACGACTCCTCATTCATATTTCGATTATTGGAGGGATTGGCTGGTTTGTATATCTCTTCTTCTTGGACAGTTCTGGATTACAACTAGCGACTTACTATAGTGGCCTCACAATTGCGTTTTTATCGCATATTGCAGCACGCTATTTCAAAGCTCCCGTCACGGTATTCTTTATCCCTGGGTTCTTCCCACTCGTTCCTGGTGCAGGCATGTACCGTACCGTATATTCCTTCTTTGTAGGTGATATTGAAAAAGGAAAATTCTTCTTTGGGCAAACGATGATTACCGCCGGAATGATTGCACTGGCGATCTTTACGGTCGATTCGATTTTCCGTCTGTACTCGCATTGGCAATCTTCACGCCGTCAATCCACAAACTAAATAGATGAACTTGAAACTGCCAAAGATTTTCTTTGGTAGTTTTTTATTAGGGCGTTGGTTTGTTTTTTTTAAATGGTGCGTTTCGTTATAGTTGCAATATTAGGGCACCGGTGCAAGCCTTGGTCTTGCACCTTTGAAGCTTCAAACCTGAAGTAAGGAATAAATTCCCAACTCCAGCTAATTCACATTCAATGCAATCCCCTAATATAGCTACTATAACCGCACCATTTCATCACAAACCAACTCACCAAAGAAAGTCTTTGGATTCCGTTCCTTTGGGATATCTTCATGGTAGGGATAAGAGCTGTACCGGTTCGAGCCGAAGTCTCTCACCTACTGAGCCTCAATGAGTCTCTACGGAATAAATTCCTAGAGTCTCATATTCGCATCGGTTACCAATCGCTCTTACTCCTACCATAGAATCCCAAGGGACTCCAGCTTCCTTTTCATAGCATAAACGCTCTCTAAACCTTCAAAATAGAAAAGAAAATGATGTTGTTCTATGATTTGGTTTGCTTTGAGGAGGAAGATTGTCAATTCTCATTTAAATTAAGAATCAGTAAGTGGGTATGGACAGATGGTAGGTTTGTGTGGTTCAATTAAGGTAACAAGATGTCATAGCTCAGTAGGATAGAGCAAGCGTTTCCTAAACGCTAGGTCGGGGGTTCGAATCCCTTTGGCATCGTTAGTAAAAAAAATTCACTGGATAAACCAGTGGATTTTTTACTTATTTACCATTCTCTTCTAACCATTCAACAGCACGTTCGACACGTCTAGAGATATTATTTCCATGATTTCCCTCTTCCAACGTAAAATGAAAATCACCTGCTTGAAATTTCGACTCAATCCAGTCTTTTAATGCTAGCGTATTTAGAGTTTGGTCTGCTGTTAAATTCTTCGCAGTCGTTCCTTCTTGATCCCCCACACTCATGTACATTTTTGGATGAGCAGCTTTAAAGGAATGTTCTTTTAAATAGTCCAGAAAACCCGGATACCAAAGCGAAGAAGAACAACTAAGGACAGTTCCGAAAAAATCAGTGTTCACCGCTGCATACAGGCTGAATAATCCACCTAGCGAATAACCACCCATAACTCTCTTTTCTGCGCTTGAAGCAAGACCATATTCACTCTCACAAAATGGAATCACATGAGTTGTGATAAAAGAAAGATGTTCTTCCGCTTTTCCCCCGAAATCTATCGGCATGGTTTCAGACGCCTGGAGAGGCCAAGGTGTATAATCGGCTGTTCTATTATTAGAAGCTATGAGTACAAAATTGAGGGCAGGTTGATGTTTGCTAATCCAATGATTAAAAGGTGCTTCGAATTGATCTCCATCTAAAAAATAAATGGTCGTAGCGTTTTGAACATTAGAACGATAAACATATAATTTTACTCCACAAATTTCTTGTTGAATCCATACAGAATTTTTAACCATGTCGATTTCCTTTCTACTGCTTATTCAAAGTTTCATTCGAATTATACTTTTCAAAATAACTGAACAAGTCCTCAGCTACTGGAGAATTTGCTATCATTTCCGCTCTTTTATAAATTCTTTGGGTCATAGATTTAATTACTTCTTCAGCAGTATTTTTAGAGCTATTACTAAACGAAAGAACCTTTCCATCTTCATCCCCAACATAACTTCCCTCTAGAAAATGTACCGTTTTAAATTGTTCAAAATCCCCATAAATATTTAGCTCCTCAACGTTTCCAAATTCTTTACTAATTTTATTTAAAAATCGATCCATATAATCTTTACATCTAGTTTTACTATACGGATGATTAGATTTACGCCCGATTTCCATTGGAAGTAACCAAAAGTTAGCTAAGCAATGATAATGGTCTTTAAAACTACTAAGATACTCTGGCCATACTTCCTTACAAGTTCTTTGCTTTCTTGATTTTCCAGCCTCAGGCACACGATTAGCAATAGTATTGAAACTATTCATGGTATCCCCAGCAAATGCACTATCGGCTAATTTCTCTTTATGTAATATTTTCTTTTCTTTTAACAATGATTTATATAAAATCTCATAGAATCCCACTGCAAAATCAGACATATCTTCATCAAATGACCCTTCATAAGTTTGTGTAGAATAAATGACATTATCTTTTATTTTAATAATCGTTTCACCTTGATTTCGGCTACAGACTTTAATTGGGGTTAATAGAATTTTTTTAACTTCTTTTTCTAAATCTTCTAATTCATACTTATGTATATTAAGAAGAATTTTATGTATTCTATCAATTTTATCTAAGTTATTGGAAACTGTATAAATTCTATTAACCTCTGTAATAACCCCCCCATCTTTCTTCTTAGCAGAAGTAAGTACACAGGTCATAGTGACAAATGATTCTGATTTTAAATCAAATCTTCTACATATAGTTGATATTGCTTTTTCAACTCTATATGTTTCAGCACCACTTGTTAATAGTATTTTACCAATAGTATTGGCCGTTGAAAGTACTTTCATAACAAAATTATCATATTGCATAGTTTCCCTCATTATTCAAACATTTTTAAAACTTCATCAGTATATTCTCCATTATCTTTATTTATAACTAAAGGTGGAAGAATAGTTAAGCCAACTTTTCCATTTTTAATTGCTTCTATAAGCACTATTTTAGCATTTTTCTGCTTAGTTGTATAACAAAATTTTATTTTTTTTGCTTCAAAATTATATTTTTGTAATGTAACAAGTATTTCAGATAGTCTGTCTGCTCTATGTACTAAATAAAAATAACCTCTATCTTTAACAAGTTTAGATGATATTTCAATAAGTTCATCTAAGTTTAATTCAACTTCATGTCTTGCGATGGATAGTTGTTCTAAATCATTTAATAATTCTTTATTTTCAGTCACTTTAAAAAAAGGTGGATTAGATAAAACTATATCAAATGAGCCAATAGTGAAATATTTTAAATAATTTTTTATGTTATCATATATTATATATATTTGTTCATTTAAATT
>ENA-OWLZ01000592-OWLZ01000592.1-metagenome-genome-assembly--contig:-NODE-592-length-9949-cov-5.484132_pt1 | contig 9949 bp, 9 predicted proteins | sample MGYA00245341_ERZ651117 | MGnify/ENA primary metagenome ERZ651117 (study PRJEB26857, sample SAMEA4031763) | metagenome | biome: human; feature: oral; material: saliva | place: Philippines | collected 2014 | study... | reverse complement strand
ACGGCAGGGCAAGAGGAAGCCCCTACTGTTGAAAAGCCTGAGTACACCGAGCCTATCGGAACTGCGGGAGATCAGGAAGCTCCAACCCTCACCCGATCTGAGTATCAGTTGCGCACCTTGAAAGATAAAAAGACGGGGGTCGAAATCATCGGTGGAGCCAGCGACTTAGAAGGAGTTTCTCACATCTCTAGCCGACGCGTCCTATCTCAAGAACTCTTTGGCAAGACCTATGATGCTTACGACCTACAACTTAAAAATCCAACAGATCATAGCTTGCAGCTAAAAGGCTCTGTCTTAGTCCGCTTGCCTATTTCAGCTAGCGTAGAAAATGTCTACTACCTCACTCCGACCAAGGAGTTGCAAGCCCTTGATTTCGACGTTCGAGAAGGAAAGGCAGAATTCATCACTAGTCATTTCAGTACCTATGCTGTCGTTTATCGAGTTGCTGGAACAACCCCAAGTACAGATGAAAAACCAAGTAGTTCAGACGCCGAAATCTTAGCACACGAGGCTGAACAACTTTCAGCTAGTCCTAGCCTTGCTAAAGCTGGAAACCATTCTCCTAAAGAACAACTTCCAGCAACAGGGGAAGCATCCAACCCACTCCTCTTCTTAGCAGGCCTCAGCCTAGCCCTTACAGCCACTTTTATGTTAAAAGGAAGAAAGGATGAAGCCAACTAACTGTTAACATAAGAAAAACAGGATGAAGAACAACTTCATCCTGTTTTATTTTTGAATCAAAGGGTTATTTTACAGCAGGTATAAAAAGGCTAGGGTCAAGAGACTTGCTAGAAGTCCAACTCCCCAAAAGAAGAAGTCAACCTTCCACTCGCTCCAAGGATTGCCCTTGCCTGAGAATCCTCCAAGCTCAAAATGGTGATGGACAGGTGTCATACGGAAAATACGCTTCCCACCACTAAGTTTGAAGTAGGTGACCTGCATCATAACAGAGCTTGTCTCAAAGACATAGATAATCCCAATCAACAAAAGGGTCCATTCTTGGTGGAGAGCCATAGAAATAGCTGCCAGCATCCCACCAAGAGCCAAACTTCCCACATCTCCCATGAAGACCTTGGCAGGTTTGTGGTTAAAGACGAAGAAACCTAGCAAACCACCAATCATAGCAAGAATCACAAGAAGAATATCCAGTTGATTTTGCATATAAGCAATCACACCATAGGCAGACAGGCTAATCACTACGGAAATACTTGCTAAGCCGTCGATCCCGTCAGTCAGATTCACCGCATTTGAAAAGCCAACTAGCCAGAAAAGGGCAAAGAAGATATAGAAAATTCCCAGATGAACTTGGTAGCCAAAAACTGAAAGCATATCGCCACCACGCTCATAAAAGAGGTAGAAGATCACTCCTCCAAGGAGCTGGAGAGCAAGCTTTTGCTTAGGATTCAAACCTTCGTTGATCTTACGAAAGACCTTGAGGAAGTCATCCAGAAAACCTACCAAACCATACAAAACCAAGATAAACAAAATCATGCCTACATTGTTGGTCAATTGTTGGGTAAAGAGAGCGACAAGGAAGCTCACAACTACTGCAACAATAAGGAAGACAAGACCTCCCATGGTTGGAGTCCCAGCTTTAGCTTGGTGTTGTTTGACATCCTCGTGCATCTGCTGACCCGTAATCTGTGCTTTTCGATAAAATCGGATAAAGGCTGGAATGCCAATCAAGGTCAATAGAAAGGCCAATATTCCAGCACTAATGGAACTCATCATCTTAATCTCCTAAAGTTACTTTCATTTTTTTAATATCTTTGAGGGCCGTATTGGAACGGACACTTTGTTTCTTAACTGTCTTACCGCTACCTTCCCACTCGACTTCTATATTTAGCCATTTGGCAAATGTTTGCACATTTTCATCTGTCCAGCCATACATATCAGGCATTTCTTCGACCTTATCAGACAGGATCAAGATTTGCTGATTGGCTTCCAAATTATCTCCTTCAGAAACCGAAAGATCCTTGATCTTAGTTCCTGTTCCGATAACGATTGGTTGGACAAGGTTACGACGCAATTCCTCTGCTAGGTCACCCGGAGTAAAGTCCTTGGTAGCAGGCATAGCATAGCTTGTCGTCTTGCTGACCTGATCCAAGTTCTTAGCAGTTGACTGAAGATTGAGGGACTCTTTCATGGCAGAAGCTCGCTCAAGGATTGGATTGGCAAACTCTCCCAGCTGAACACCCGAATAATGCTCTGGCTGTTGCACCGTCACATAGAGGATAAAGTCAGGGTTTTCTGCAGGATGCATCGACACAACAGAGAAGATATAGTTGGTTTCACCTGTTAGGTAACCCCCATTCTTCTCATCGGCAATCTGAGCCGTCCCTGATTTCAGGGCAACATTCTGGCCTGGAACATTGACAGTTGGTTTTCCTGTACTATGGTTGTACATAGTCCCATAGACAGGATCTGTTCCGACCATGACCATGTGATCCCGAGTAGAGGACGCTGCCGCTTTTGATACAGGATTTCCAACGATTTCCTTTTGAGACTTGCGGACAGACTGGTCATTTGGATCATAGAGGGCGCTGATAAATTTCGGCTGCAACATAACCCCATCATTGGCAATAGCAGTAAAGGCACGAAGCATCTGGGTCTGGGTAACAGAAATCCCTTGTCCAAATGAACTCATGGCAATATTGACAATGTTATCCGCAGGCAATTGACCTGTGTACTCATCTGCCAGACCAAAACGGGTCGGTACCCCAAACTTGAAACGGTTGAGGTAGTCCAGCCAGGTTGCATCTCCCATCTTTTGCTCAAGCAAGGTCATTCCGATATTACTTGAGTGGGCAAAACCTTGAGAGAAGGTCATGGTGCCACCACTAGTCAACCCTTCATTGACGTCCCAGTCTCGAATGGTCGCATCTGCTATTTTCAATTCACTACTGTTAAAGTATTCTCCACCAGGGAAGGTATTGTTATCAATGGCTGAGGCTAACATTATCACCTTCATGGTTGACCCTGGCTCGTAGTTACTTTGATAAAGAATATCTCGCCAGACAAAGTCTTTCGTAATACCATCCTTGGTATCGGCATTGAAGGTTGGCCGTTGGGTTGTAGCAAGGATTTCCCCTGTCTTAGCGCTGACCAAGGTAGCCGTCATATACTTGCCTTTTACCTTTTCCTGGAAGGCATCCATCTGGGTTTCCATAAAGGATTGCAAGGGACTAGAAAGGGTTGTGTACACATCCTTTCCATCTACCGTTTGTTGGGAAGCTTGCTCCGTACCCGGAACAATATTTCCCAGGCGATCCTTCTCATAGGTGATAATCCCATCTGTACCTGCAAGAATGCTATTTAAGGAACTCTCCAATCCAGATGTCCCAATCAACCGTTTGGTGCCATCCTCATTTTCATGGAGTTGCGCTAAACCGATAAAGGAAGACGCAAACTGTCCATTGGGATAACTGCGATTAGGACTGGTTGTAAAGTCAATCCCCTCAACCCCAGCTGTTTTGAGGTCATTTTTAATAGCCATCATATTGGCATAGGTAATCCCATTTCCCTTGGTACCAAAGGATACCTGTTTCAGATCTGGTTGAGAAAGCTGTTCTTTGACATAGGACTCCTCCATATCTAGATATTTATGGAAAATTTCAGCTACCTTATTAAATTGAGAATCCTCTACATAGAGAATTTTACCTGTTGCTGACTTGTAGGTCTTATCAATGACAGCATAGATATTATACGAAGTCGCATCTTCTGCAATAGGTGTTCCATTACGATCGTAAATAGTTCCCCGTTTTGCAGGAATCGTCTTGGTTGTTTGATGGACCTTGTTCGCTTCTTGAACCAAGTCCTTACCAAATTTTTTACCCGTTCCAATAATAACTGCAAAGTTGACCAAAAAGACAGCGAAGAGTATGACAGCCAATAAACTCAGGCTTTTCCCTACTCTTCGGCGGTTTTCTTCTGGAGATTTGCGATTACGAACGGCATAACGGATGATTTTTTCTTTCCACTGTTTCATATCTTACTCCGCTGCTCGGATATTTTCGTTATTCAGCTGCAAATCCTTAGAGTTTGCAATTTCTTTCAAACGTTCTGAACGAATCAATTCATTAACTTCTTGCTTGGCATCGTCGAGCTCTGTTTTCTTTTCTTCGATTTGAGCATTAACCTTGGTCAATTCATTCTGAACTTGTAATAGCTTGGTCTGCATAAACACAACGCTAATTGCCAGGATAATCATTGTTGCAGCAATCGAAACATAGAAGGCCTTTTCCACACGTGAAAAACCTTTAAACTTCGTTTGCAATAACTGGCTTGTTTTTTCGATTCTTTCTGCCATGTTTTTCCTCTTACTTGTGAATTTTTCTAGCCACGCGCAACTTGGCTGAATGCGAACGATTGTTGGCTTCTTGCTCTTCGGCACTTGGCAAGATTGGCTTACGGGATACCAATTCCATCTTGGGCATAAGATCATCTGGAATGAAGGGCAAGCCTTTCGGAACTTCCACTGTTGAAGCTTCCTTGAATAATTGCTTTGTCAAGCGGTCTTCCAGCGAATGGAAGGTAATGACCGAGATTCTCCCATCCAAAGCCAGCATGTCCATGGCCTGCTGGATGGATTCATCTGCAGCGCCCAGCTCATCATTGACTTCGATTCGGATAGCCTGAAAAATCTGCTTGGCAGGGTGCCCCTTTTTCTTGAGTTCCTTAGCAGGTTTGGCAGACTTGATAATTTCTGCCAACTCAGTTGTTGACTCGATTGGTTTCACCTCACGCGCTTGCTCAATCTTTCGGGCAATCTGTTTAGAAAACTTTTCCTCACCATACTTGAAAAAGATCCGAACCAAGTCATGATAGTCATAATGATTGACCACCTCATAGGCCGTCAAACTAGCTTCCTGATTCATGCGCATATCCAGTGGCGCATCTTTTTTATAAGAAAAACCACGCTCACGCTGATCTAGCTGAGGACTGGAAACTCCCAAGTCATAACAAATTCCATCAATTTCCCGGACACCAGCCTCTTGCAATCGTGCCTGCAAATGACGAAAGTTATCCTTGATAAAAGTCACCATCCCTTTTTCGATATAGGGTGCCAAACGTTTTTGCGCATTGTCAATGGCATTCTGGTCCTGGTCAAAGGCATAGAGATGTCCTTTTTCGCTCAATTTACTTAATAAATATTCGCTATGCCCTGCTCCACCCAAAGTTGCATCAACGTAGATACCGTCAGGTTTTACGTCAAGCATATCAATCGTTTCATGAAGCAAGACCGTTACATGATGAAATTCTTTTGTCATATCTTATCTATTTTACCACAAATCTGACCAGCTTGCACTTGTCAGATAAATAGGTCAAAAAAAGTAAGATTTCTTTAAGAAATATGTCAAATATGCTTGACATCTATTTCATAGAAGAATATAACATAGTCAAATATATGCGACATAAATCAGAAAGGAGACCAGATGAACCGTGTCAAAGAATTCCGCAAGGAACTAGGCATTTCCCAACTCGAGCTCGCCAAGGATATCGGTGTCTCGAGACAGACCATCAACATGATTGAAAATGACAAGTACAATCCAACTCTGGAACTCTGTCTCAATCTCGCCCGCAGCCTCCAAACTGACCTCAACAGTCTCTTTTGGGAGGATAATTTTTAAAAAAGGAGCAAACTTATGAAAAAAGAAACTCTCACTGAAAAACTCATCAAACGCATTTACGGAATTTCTGGCCCTCTTGACGAACACAAACGGCGCGAGGCCGATCGTATTGGCAATCAAGTCTTTATCATCCTCTTTTATCTGATGACATTCGGCAATCTCATCCCCTTTGTCCTTGCTTATAAATACCCACAAATTGTCGCTTTCGGATATCCTCTTGTGGTGTTTGGCATTTCGATGATGGCTGCTCTCTATGTGGTCTCCCAAACCAAGAAAACGGGTATCACAGCCATTGATCCCGAAATGCTGAACCAAAAAGAAAGTAAGCAGCTACATTTTCCTGGTCTAAAAGCGGGCTTGACCTACGGCATGGGCATGTTCTTTGGAATACCACTGCTGAATGCCCTAACCGATGACAGCAAAGATTATCTTAGTTCTCTTTTAAATACAGGACATTTTATATCAACGATTCTAGCTGCCTTCTTCTTCGGATTGACCATACAAATTATCGTCTCTCTTCGCATTCGAAAAGCCAAAAAAGATCAAGAAGACGACTAGGAGGTGCCTTATGAAATCACTAGTAAGACTACTAATCAGTCATGTTTTTATCATTATTTTCATCACCGTCGCTCTTGTCTCAGGAGCTATATCTCATACCGTTTTAATACTCTTACTCCTCTTTCTCCCTGCCCTAAATAAAGGACCTGGATTTGAAAAAATCCAATCAAAACGGATACCTATCCTCAACTCCGCCCTCTTCTTCCTCCTCATATCCTTTCCACAGCTTTTAACCAACCCTATCCAATGGAAATTGCTAATATTCCTAGTCGTAACCATCATTTCGAGTTTGGTCTACTTCTATAACTTTTATCAAGTAGTGAAAGAAGTACATCAAAAACAGTTGATTTAGGAGGTCACTCCCATGAAAAAAGAAGATTTCACCACTCGCTTACTCAAACTATTCTTTCACATACAAGGCCCCTTTGATGAATGCCGCCAAGAGATAATCTACAGGGCTTGTACCCGTGCCTTGATACAAATCGTTTACTCCTCCCTCCTACTCTTCTTGTTCTATCTCCTATTCGGACGCTTCATAGAGTTGGTTCGAGATGCCATGCCCTACCTCTATTTTGGACTTATCTTCGTCCTCTCATCTAGGGCGAGACTAGCAGTTCGCGACTTACATTTGGACAAGGATGACCCGTCCGAAATCCATCATAAAAGCTACAGCAAAAGCCAAATCAAAGTTCGTAGTTGGGGTGTATTCATCAGTATTCCAATTGGCTTGTTTGTCTTATCAGCCTTTCACAAACTCTTTGTTCAGCATCTTCCACTCGATACCTTTTGGGATGACCTCTTCCATTTCGATAAAATGCTCCCTTTACTAGTCTTAGGTTTGGGAATTGGTGCCATCTTTGGAACCATGACCTATGCCTTTTTATCGGAACACGAGATGAAACACTCTAAATCAGGAATGCATAAGGAGAATATAGAAAAATGACCAGTATATATGATTTTTCCGTTTTAAACCAAAATAACCAAGCAACTCCCCTGGAGAGCTATCGTGGCAAGGTTCTCTTGATTGTCAACACTGCTACCGGATGTGGTTTAACGCCCCAGTACCAGGGACTTCAAGAACTCTATGAACGCTATCAAGATAAGGGCTTTGAAATCCTAGATTTCCCTTGCAATCAATTTATGGGACAAGCACCCGGCAGCGCAGAGGAAATCAATAACTTCTGTAGCCTACACTATCAGACAACTTTCCCTCGCTTTGCCAAGATCAAGGTCAACGGCAAGGAAGCAGATCCTCTTTATGTTTGGCTAAAAGACCAGAAATCTGGTCCTCTAGGAAAGCGAATTGAATGGAATTTTGCTAAGTTTCTCATTGGTCGAGATGGGCAAGTCCTTGAGCGCTTCTCTTCCAAAACAGACCCCAAAACCATCCAAGAATCTCTCCAAAAAATACTCTAATTTCTTTTTAAAACGCATCCTTTCATTTAGTTTGAGTCCTGAAAGGATGCGTTTTTTCTTTAAAAAGTAACTGATTTTCTTTAATTTATATTTATTTTTTGCTTTTTTGCTATTGCAATTCTTTCATTAATTTAGTATATTTGTTATATTAAAAGTTTTCAGTCATTTTAAGGGAGAAATGGCCTATTAAATTTTTTTATCTTAAAATGAAAGCGCTTTATAAGTAGGAGGTAAGGTGGCTTACAAATTATCAGAGAATTTATTTATCTTAAAATAAAGTTGCAACCAAGTCAGACTTGGGCTCGGGTAGTAGCTGACTGCCTTTCTAAAAACTAGGAGTATATTATGAATCGATACCTTTTTGAAAAAGGGCAAACTTTTAGCATTCGGAAGTTAACTGTGGGCGTAGCCTCTGTCATCGTCGGACTGGCATTTTTTGCTTCTGGAACCGTGCGTGCAGACGAAACATCTCCTGCCACGACATCCAATTTAGACCAGCAAATTGAACAAGTCGCAGATATAGAGGAGGCCAAGGCTGAACCAGCTAAAGAAGCAGGTCGAGTAGAGACTGAAAAACAAGAAACACCTGCTACCGATACCAGCAGTGCTGATTTGCTCCCTGAAGACATTCAGGACCGTGCCTATCCAGATACACCTGTCAAAGAACTCGACACGACAACTATCGTTGACAAGAAAGCTAGTCCAAAAGTAGAAACTAAGAGCATTCTAAAGGATAAGGAAGAAGCTCCAAAAGAAACTGAGAATGGAAACCGTGCTATTATTAACGGAGGACAAGACCTCAAACACATCAACTACGAGGGACAACCTGCTACTGCTGCCACTATGGTTTACAGCACTTACAATGCAGGGGAGCAACGCTACCTCGTTTCAGGATCTGGTATCTTTGTAGCACCTAACCTGATCCTTACCGTCGCTCATAACTTCCTAGAAGCCAATAAAGAAACTGGCGAAGGTCACATTCGTGGTGGAAAATCTGCCCAGTTCTACTATAATGTTGGTTCAAACAGCGAAAAGAAAAACTCACTGCCATCTTCTGGAACTACGGTTTTATTCAGAGAAAAGGACATCCATTTCTGGAACAAGAAGGAGTTTGGAAAAGGCTATAAAAACGACCTTGCTCTTGTAGAAGCTCCTATTCCTCTTCCAATTGCTAGTCCAAACAAAGCAGCAACCTTTGCGCCTTTAGCGGATCACAAGACACATCAGCCAGGAGAAGCCATCAGTACGATTGGCTACCCAACTGACTCTAGCTCAAAAGAGTTGAAACAGCCAATCCTAGCTGGCCAACTTTACAAGGCAGATGGGACTATCCGATCTGTTGAGTCCTATGATGATAAGGGAACGACCGGTATCACCTACCAAACCACTTCTGTATCTGGTTTGTCTGGTGGTGGGATTGTAGATAGCCAAGGAAAAGTTCTCGGTGTTCACCAACACGGAACCGTTGACAATGGTGTTCCTGAAAAGGATCGCTTTGGTGGCGGACTCGTCCTTTCACCTGAACAACTGAAATGGGTTAAGGACATGATTGCCAAATATGGTGTGAAAGGCTGGTACCAAGGAGATAACGGAAATCGTTACTACTTTACTGATGAAGGACGTATGCTTCGGAACGAAACAGCTGTTATCGGAAGCAACGAATATTCCTTCAACCAAGATGGGATTGCTACCTTGACCAAGGGAGTTGAATACGGTCGTGTGGTTATTCAACACGAAGACGAAGAAGGAAATCCTGTCAGAGATAATGATACCTTCATCGAACAGACAGCTGTGGATTCGCCATTTGACTACAATTTCAAAAAAGAAATCGAGAAAACGGACTTCTATCAGAAGAATAAAGATAAATACGAAATTGTATCCATTGATGGTGTAGCGGTCAATAAACAACTAAAAGATACTTGGGCTGAAGATCACAATGTTGTCAGCAAAGCGCCTGCTGGTACCCGTGTCATCAAAGTGGTCTATAAAGTCAACAAAGGCTCTTTCAAAGTTTACTACCGTCAAAAAGGAACCACTACTGAACTAGCTGAGGCGACAGTTGATAACAATGAAGGCCAAGAGTATGAGGTTTCCTTTGTCAACACCTTCCATGCAAAAGACATTGCTGGCTACCGTCCAGTAAAAGCTAGCTTGGAAGCAAGGATCCAGCAAAAAGGGGTTAATGAAGTCGTCTTTGAATACGAGCCAGTCGCTGATACAGCTAATCCAACGACTCCGACTCCACCAGTGGCTCATCCAGAAGATAAGGAAACTGAGATTGGCAACCATGGACCTCTTCCAAGCAAGGCTCAACTCGATTACCACAAGGAAGAATTGGCGGCCTT
>ENA-OWLZ01000590-OWLZ01000590.1-metagenome-genome-assembly--contig:-NODE-590-length-9971-cov-9.011497_pt1 | contig 9971 bp, 9 predicted proteins | sample MGYA00245341_ERZ651117 | MGnify/ENA primary metagenome ERZ651117 (study PRJEB26857, sample SAMEA4031763) | metagenome | biome: human; feature: oral; material: saliva | place: Philippines | collected 2014 | study... | reverse complement strand
ATTATTCGATATGAACATGTATTAATATTTATGAATAGCGATTTATGGATGAAATAGCGTGTATATTAAATGAATATGTAAGGTTTTGGATATAAAAACATATATTCCCTAGACGCTGCTGCTGCGGCTGGTATAATAGCAAGTATAGTATTAATTATATGGGGAGTTCGTTATGTCAGAATCGAATCGTTTAATCAATTTTGCTACATCTTCAGAGCTTATTGCTAATGGGGAAGGGCGTAATGTCTTATCAGCTATTGAAGATGGCTTACGAAGTTGTGATGAGTTTTTAATATCTGTAGCATTTATAACACCAGAAGGTTTACTAACATTAAAGCCAATTCTTAAAGAATTAGAAGATCGTGGGGTTCGCGGTCGTGTATTAACGACAGACTATCTTGGCTTTAACAGTCCAGAGGTTTTAGAAGATTTAGGAAATTTAAAGAATATTGATTTAAAAGTATATTGCACTACAAATGGTAGTGGTCATGGCTTTCATACAAAAGGGTATATCTTTAGAAAAGATGAATCTTATCAAATTATTGTAGGTAGCTCTAACTTAACTATTAATGCATTAAAGAAAAATCGTGAATGGAATACTCGGTCAGAAGCGCATTGTAGTGATACGTATGCTCGGGAAATTACAGAAGAGTTTGACCTATATTGGAATTCCGAGTTTGCTATTCCTTATGAAGAGTTTATTCCGTGGTATAAACCAAGATGGGTACGGCCTGAGCGAGCCTCTCAAAAAACTGTAGCAGAACAATTTAGGAAAATAGATTTACCTAGTTTAGAACCTAATATGATGCAACAACAGTTCATTGCCAATTTTAATGAGTTAAGAGCTAATCATGCTAAACGAGGACTTTTAATTTCCGCAACGGGAACGGGGAAAACTTATGCAGCAGCCTTTGCAATGCGTGAAATGAATCCGAAAAGAATTCTATTTTTAGTACATCGTGAACAAATTGCAAAACAGGCAATGGCAAGTTTTTCACGGGTTTATAATGATCCATCTATAACGTTTGGGTTAGTATCTGGTAATGTTAAAAAATATGATGCAACCCATGTTTTTTCAACAATGCAGATGATGGGGCGCTCTGATGTAATGAAACAATACGATCCAAAAACTTTTGATTGTATTATTATTGATGAAGTGCATCGTGCGGGCTCTGAAAGTTATCAACGGATTATCGACTATTTTAAACCACAGTTTCTATTAGGTATGACTGCAAGTCCAGAGCGGACTGATGGTTATGATTTATATGAGCTCTTTGATCATAATATTATTTATGAAATTCGATTACAACAGGCTCTAGAGGAAGACTTACTGTGTCCATTCCACTATTTTGGTATTAGTGACTTATGGGTTGATACAGACGAACCGATTACTGATACGGAGGTTACTTTTTCTAATTTGTCTACAAAGGAACGTGTAGATAAAATTATTGAAAAGATTCGGTACTTTGGACATAGTGGTAGTCGAGTAAAAGGCTTGGTATTCTGTAGTAATCGCATTGAAGCAAGGGCCTTATCAGATGCTTTTAATGAGCGGGGTATTTATCGCACAGTCAGCTTGACGGGTGAGGATAGCCAAGAAATTAGAGAGAAAACGATCGCTCGATTAACAGGAACTGGGGAGTATCAAGGTAGACTTGATGAGCAGTTAGATTATATCTTTACTGTAGATATATTTAATGAAGGCGTTGATATACCTGAAATCAATCAAGTTATTATGTTACGTCAAACTGAAAGTCCAATAATTTTTATTCAACAGTTAGGGCGTGGACTTCGTAAGTTTGAAGATAAGGAATATGTAGTAATTCTAGATTTTATTGGAAACTATACAAATAACTTTATGATTCCCTTGGCACTATCTGGTGATAGAAGTTATAACAAAGATACATTACGTCGATATGTACAAGCAGGTAATCGTATTATCCCTGGTAGCTCAACAGTACATTTTGATAAAATTGCGAAACAACGTATTTACGAATCTATTGATACAGCAAAGTTTTCTGATATGAAATTAATAAAAGAAGCCTATTTTAATTTGCGTTTTAAATTAGGTCGTATTCCTAGAATTTCTGATTTTGCAGAGCATGGTTCTATTGATGTGAGCCGAATTTTTAATAAATTTAAGTCCTATCATAATTTTTTGATAAAAATTAAAGATAAGGATTATGATATATCATTTACGCCAGTTCAAGAGCGAATGTTACATTTTATATCACAGAAATTAACGACAGGGATGCGTGCTCGAGACCTTTTAGTATTACAAGCTTTACTAGACGGACATCATGATGTTATTACCTATGTATCTCATGAGCTTTCAAATTCCTATAATGTAGAACTATCTGAGCATGGACGAATTAATCTTATTAATATGATGACCAATCAGTTTGGTGTTAAAGCAGCTCAAAAAACATTTGAAGATAGTGTATTTATTGAATCATCTAACGGTTGTTATGGAATATCCCAAGCATTTAAAGATTCATTAGAAGATAGTAATTTTAAAGCACATGTGCAAGAGCTTGTTGCGTATGGTTTGAAACAGTTTGATGATAAATATAAAAGCAATATCTATCCCAATACTCCATTTGCTTTGTATGAAAAGTATACTTATGAACAAGTATGCCAATTATTAGAATGGCCTCAAAATGAAGTGCCACTAAATATTGGAGGATATAAATTCCATAAGGAAACAAAAACGTATCCGGTATTTATCAATTATCACAAAGCAGATGATATTCAAGATACTATTAAATATGAAGATAGATTTGAAAATCCAGGATTACTAAAAGCTATTTCTAAGAATAAGAGATCCTTTTCTTCTGATGATGTGCAGACTGCATTTAATGCTGATGCGTTAGGTGTTGCTATGCACTTATTTATGAGAAAAAATAAGGATGATGAAGAATCTAAAGAGTTTTATTATTTAGGGCCCATCCATTCTACTGGTCAAGAACGGGCTAAAGAAATTTTTATGGCAAATGGTACAATGGCAGTAGAATTAGAGTATGAGCTCGAAGTTCCAGTACGAGATGATATTTATGATTATATTATTAATGGGTAAAGTTATATGAGTGAACAACGAAAACATATTGAAGTTGTAGCAGCAATTATTAAAAAAGGTAATACTATATTAGCTACTCAACGTGGTTATGGTGATCTAAAAGACGGTTGGGAATTCCCAGGTGGTAAGATTGAGCCTGGTGAAGCTCATGAGGCAGCACTCAAACGAGAAATACAAGAAGAACTGAAAGCAGAAATTGCTGTTCAAGAACATATTATTACTGTCGAATATACAGGTTACGAGAAATTTGATTTAACTATGCATTGCTATTTATGCTCTTTGGTAAATGATTCTGACATTACTCTATTAGAACACGAAGCAGCGAAATGGCTTTCAAAAGATACCTTATACACTGTAGATTGGTTGCCAGCTGATATTGAAGCAGTAGATGCGATCTATAAACGTTTATAATGTTCCTGTAAAGGCATTCAAACAATATTATAAAGTTATCTTTTAATTACGAAAAAGTCTCTATCTACGATAGAGGCTTTTTTTAGCATTAAAAATAATGTGACACTCATTACTTTCTCATTAACAGTAAGTAGGATATAAACGATTATAATAATTTGAGATACAATAGGAGAGAGAATTATGAGCGAGAATGCATACGTATGTCCATATTGCCAATCAGAAAATATCCAAAGTTATAATATTGCTTATGCTGGTGGTTTTTCTAATGTAAATGGTGTAACTACAGGTGTAGGTATTGGTGCCGGCGGTCGAGTTGGTGTTGGTATTGGTAATACAGTAGGTACGCAACAAACAGCACTTTCTATGATGGCAAAACCACCAATGAAAAAATCAATTGCTACATATATTTTAAAGTGGTGGATTGCAATTCAATTCGGTCTCGTATTGTTGCTTTGGATCTCAGGTCTAAGCAAGCATGAGGCTTCTCTAATTATTTATTTTGGTGCATATGCGTTGTTAATATATAAAACATATCAACGATATGTTTGGAATAGAGATACTTATCCAGTATTACGTCGTGACTGGGAGCATACATATGTATGTTTACGTTGTGGAAATTCTTTTCTTTTATAATTGAATTACATTAACATATATAAGGGTACGCCTATAGTTATATAGACGTACCCTTTATTTTTGATTAGGATACTTTGAATATTAAAGTCGTATTTGTACATATATAAGTATTGTTCAAATTATATTTTGATATTCATTGTCCATAGTTACATATCGTTATATAATATTATTATCAAATTTGTATTTTTCGATATAATCATAGAAAGGAGTACATATGTCAAATTTCATCACTCCTAAAGAATTATTAGCTTGTCTCGATGAGGTCATCGTGTTAGATGCCCGCGGTTATCAAGATTATAAAAAAGGCCATATTAAAGGTTCTTTTCCCGTAGATTTAGATAAAGATTTAACAGGTCCTTTGGGGCAGCATGGCGGTCGTCATCCATTGCCAGATATGGAGCAATTGGCGCATACTTTTGAGTCTTATGGTATCACTCGCGACTCCAAGGTCGTTGTGTATGATTCTTGGCTCTTCTTGGCGGGCCGTCTATGGTGGACTTTGCGTTACATGGGTTTATCTGATGTGCGCGTGTTGTCTGGCGGCATTGAACGTTGGGTTAAGGAAGGTCATCTTCTTACTAAAGATCCTACTCCATTGCCTACAGAACCAACTGTTTTTAACTATGAATTGCAAACTCATATGGTTATGAGCCGTGATGAGGTTCTCAAGGCTAGTGAAAGCGGGGATCATGTTATCATCGATGCTCGTGCGCCGTATCGTTATGATGGGTCTCAAGTAGATACGATGGATGGTATGACAGGTCATATTCCTGGTGCTGTTAATCATTTTTATGAAAGTGGCTATACCGCAGATGGGCCTAAGTCTGTAAAAGATTTAGAAGCTCAGTATTATAATGAAATCTACCAAAATAGACCTGTTGTGACCTACTGCGGTTCCGGTGTAACTGCTTGTAATGCGCTTTTAACAATGAGTGAGGTAGGTCTTGAATCTGCCTTATATGTTGGTAGCTCTAGTGACTGGGTAACCTATGATGGCTTCCCACTTAAGACTGGTGTAGAAACATTAAGATAATACAGGAGGCCAAATGAATACTTTGAAACATTTACTAACCATAGTTGCTTTTGGCTATTTGTGTTATCACATCTATACCTTCGGTCCAGGCATGTTTAATGTGACTGTATTGGTAATTCTCGTTTTGTCTACAGCAGCAAATTATTTCCGTGAAAAACGTGAAAGTGACTTGAAAGCAAATGAAAATGCTCGAAAAGCTCGTGCAGAAGCAAGGCATGCAAAGAAACACAAAAAGCAGTAATGAATAGCTTAGTTAAGTTGTAGTATAGTTAAGTTAAGTTTAGTTTAGTTAAGCTAAGCTAAGCTGTATTACACTATATAAAATATTATGATTGCTAGTATACATAAGGAAATTTTTGCAATATAAGAACATGGTTAAAATAGAGGCTTTCACAAAGTATATCAGCTTGTAAAAGCCCTATTAGAATAAGGAGTACGAATTGAAATTAATTTCTTGGAATGTAAACGGCCTACGCGCCGCTGTAACAAAAGGGTTTATAGAATCCTTTAACGAATTGGATGCGGATATTTTCTGCTTACAAGAAACAAAATTACAACCTGATCAGATTTCTTTGGAATTACCAGGTTATGAACAATACTGGAATAGTGCTGTGAAAAAAGGCTACAGTGGCACAGCTGTATTTACGCGCATTAAACCGTTGTCCGTAACTAACGGTATTGGCATTGAAGAGCACGATCAAGAAGGTCGTGTTATCACTGCTGAATATGAAAACTTCTATTTAGTATGTTGCTATACACCAAATAGTCAACGTGAATTAGCACGTCTTGAGTATCGTATGACTTGGGAGGATGCATTCCGTAATTATTTACTAGAATTAGACAAGAAAAAACCTGTTATCCTCTGTGGTGATCTTAACGTAGCTCACCAAGAAATCGACCTTAAAAACCCTAAGACGAACCGTAAAAATGCAGGCTTCTCTGATGAAGAACGTGCAAAAATGACAGAGCTTTTAGAATCTGGCTTCACAGATACATTCCGCCATCTATATCCAGATGCTATTGAAGAATATAGCTGGTGGTCCTACATGGGGAAAGCTCGTGAACGGAATACAGGATGGAGAATTGACTATTTCATCACATCCAAGCGCCTTGACGATAAGATTCAAGAAGCAAAGATTCATCAACAAATCTTTGGCTCTGATCACTGCCCAGTAGAATTGGTTATTGATCTATAAAATTTCAGTGAATGTAAAAGTACAGCCTCATCTACGGATGGGGCTGTTGTAATAGTTAAAAGGAGATAATATGGCTCAAAAACAGAAGGCCGTCGTATTATTTAGTGGCGGTGTAGATAGTACTACATGTTTAGCCCTTGCCATTGAAAGATTTGGTAAAGACAATGTCGTACCACTATCTATTCAATATGGTCAAAAACATATTAAAGAATTGGAAGCCGCTGCATCTATCCTCGGTTATTATGGAATTGAAGGTAAAACGATGGATGTTACGAAATTATTTGCCTTCAGTAATTGTTCTTTATTAGCTCAATCCACCGAAGAAATCCCTCAAGGCTCCTACAAAGAACAACAAGAAGCCGAAGGAGAGGGTACCGTTAGCACCTATGTACCATTTAGAAATGGCCTATTCCTATCTGCGGCAGCATCCTTGGCACTCTCTTTAGACTGTGGCTATATCTACTACGGTGCCCATAGCGATGATGCGGCTGGCAATGCCTACCCAGACTGTACTGAACACTTCTACAAATCTATGGGTGATGCTATCTTTGAAGGATCCGGTAAAGAATGCTCCTTAGAAGCACCATTTATTAACCACAACAAAGCAGACGTCGTAAAAGAAGGCCTACGCCTTGGCGTACCATACCACCTAACATGGTCCTGCTACGAAGGCGGCGACAAACCATGCGGACACTGTGGTACCTGCATCGACAGACAAGCTGCCTTTAAAGCAAATGGCGTTAAAGACCCTGCTCTATAATAATCGGCTCTATAATACCTATAAACTGGCTTAGGTAAGTAGTCGCCTTTTAGGCGGCTACTTTGCTATATATTCTAATAGATAAGATAGTATATTTGAATATAGGCGGACCTTTTCGCCACTAATATTAGGGTAAAAGTAGAGTTGCTAAATAAGAAGTGGTAGGAGATACCTTTTCAAAGAGCGACTTTGGCAGGTCGAGGCCCTAGGCCGACGACCGTATAGCCAGTGGAGCGATGAGGAAAGGTATCTCCTGCCACCCCGCCCTTGCCAATATTACACTGATAGTAGTTACTGTAACAGGCCGCTTTAAACGTCCCTCGACTTGTAAATATCGAAAATATATGATACTATAAGTGCACAACTATATAAGACAGTTTGAAACCATCCTGTCTCTAAACAAAACTACGGAAATTCATAAGCATTTTTAGCATGGTAGTTTTGCCATGCTTTTTTTATTTGAGGAGGTGAGTGTTATGATTTCTACACGTAAATTGACTATTTCTGCCATGGTTGTGGCATTGTACATCGTTATATTGTATGTAACGCAAAGCGTTTCTTTCGGAGCGTATCAAATTCGTATAGCAACATCATTATATGCACTTGCTTATGCCTTTCCGTTCTTGGTGATTCCCATGGGGATTGGCAACCTCATTTCTAACTTCCTATTCGGGGGCCTCGGCATCCTCGATATGGTAGGTGGCTTTGGTGTTGGTATTTTAACAACAGGTATCATCGTTTGCATGCGCAAGATGGGCCTTAGTGCTTGGTGGGCAATTTTGCCTATTATCTTTGTTCCAGCGCTCTGTGTGCCATTGTGGCTCAGCCCATTACTTGGCCTTCCATACTGGCCATTGGTATTGAACCTTATTGTAGGTCAAACAATTCCAGCTGTTCTTGGTTCTGTTTTGGTGAAAGCTTTGATTAGCCGTCCTAGCATGGCTGCTTTATTAGGTGCTTTCAAATAAAAAGATTTATTGTCAAACAAAAAGGCGTAAGCTCGATATGAGCTTACGCCTTTTTTATGGCTAAATGTTATGGAGGTTGAAATGATTAGCAGTTATAGCCGCGCCATTTAGTTTCTACTACGAGGCGTTCAAGGGCAACCATGTACGCTGCTTGACGAGGTGGTACATTGTATTTATGTTGCATTTCCCAAACTGCTTCAAAGCTATTTTGCATATTCTTAGTTAACCGTTCATTAACTTCTTCTTCAGTCCAGTAGAAGCTTGCTTTATTTTGTACCCATTCATAGTAGGATACAACTACGCCGCCGCCGTTCGCAAGAACGTCAGGGATGATGTCGATACCTTTTTCATAGAAGTATTTATCAGCATCATTTGTAGTAGGGCCGTTAGCACCTTCCAAGATGATCTTAGCTTGGATGTTTTCCATGTTGTCTTTGTTCAATTGGTTTTCAAGGGCAGCCATGTACAATACATCAACTGGTTGAGCCAATAACTCTTGAGGTCCAATTGTAGTCATGCCTGGTTCGCTGTAACCTTCAAGGGAACGACCATGAGAGTTAGCATATTCGTATGCTTTTTCTACATCAATACCATTAGGATTGTAAATATTAACGCTTACGTCGCCGATAGCAACAACTTTAGCGCCTGCTTGAGCGATGAGACGAGCACCTACAGAACCTACGTTACCGAAGCCTTGAACTGCTACAGTAAGGTTTTTAATGTCTAAGTTTTTCTTAGCGAGATAGCTTTGTAATGCGATGAGACAGCCGCGGCCAGTCGCTTCATTACGACCTAGGGAACCGCCTACTTCGATAGGTTTACCAGTAACGATACCAGGGCTCCATTCGCCTTTCAATGTGCTGTATTCGTCAGCAATCCAGCTCATGATTTGAGCATTTGTATTTACGTCTGGTGCAGGAACGTCAGTATTAACACCGATGATAGGAGCAATACGACGTACAAAGTTACGAGTTAAGCGTTCTAATTCGCGAGGATTCAATGTTTTAGGATCAACTTTGATTCCGCCTTTACCGCCGCCATAAGGAATGTTAGCGATAGCATTTTTAATAGTCATCCAAGCTGCCAATGCACGAACTTCGTTTTCATCGGAGTCTGGATGGAAGCGGAGACCGCCTTTAGCACTACCACGCAATGTGGAGTGTTGGCAACGGTAGCCTTCGTATACGCGAACTTCACCATTATCTAGTTGAAGTGGTACAGCTACTTTTAGTTCCCGTTCAGGATGGCGCAATACTTCGTATTCGCTACGAGTATAGCCCAGCTTTTCTGCTGCTACATCTAACGTATTTAGCATGTTTTCATAAGGATTATAACCGCTCATAATAATGACCTCCTGTATATAAGATTAAATGAAGTCTTGCTAATTTTACACATACTGAAGTATTCGACATTGTATACAGAATACCCTTTCTAATTTTATAAATATATTCTATAGTTTTTAATGCTCAAAAAGTGTATAGAATATAGATGTTTACTGTGATAATAGTCACTCGTAGAGTTAGATATAAATCGTAGTTTTTACAGTATAAATGGATACTTTTACAAAAAAATAAAAAGAGACCGGTGAAAGATACTTTCACCAGCCTCATAAGAGAATATATTTTATTTTTCTACAGTGTCTTCAACTGGAGTTGGAGGAACAGAAGAGTCTGTAGTTTGTCCGTCACCCCACCATACGATGCCATATGTATGATTAAGAACGGATCGGTTGAATACAGGGGATTCGATACCGGCCTTACGTTGTTTGATATAGTCATCAAGGGCAAGACCAGCTGTGCGGCCCATACGTACGATAGAACTGATGTTAGTCAATACTAGGAAAGCCATGAATAAATCGGCTAGATTCCATACGAGATCAAGAGAGGCAATGGAG
>ENA-OWLZ01000589-OWLZ01000589.1-metagenome-genome-assembly--contig:-NODE-589-length-9972-cov-5.684683_pt1 | contig 9972 bp, 3 predicted proteins | sample MGYA00245341_ERZ651117 | MGnify/ENA primary metagenome ERZ651117 (study PRJEB26857, sample SAMEA4031763) | metagenome | biome: human; feature: oral; material: saliva | place: Philippines | collected 2014 | study... | reverse complement strand
ATCTCGATACACCGTGGCGACCGTCCGACCTTGCACAGCGCGACGGACGGGCGGTGAGAAAGGGCAATGAGATAGCGCGGCTCTATGCCGACAACAAGGTCGATGTGATTATCTATGCGGTGGAAAAGTCGCTCGACAGTTACAAGTTCAACTTGCTGCATTGCAAGCAGACCTTTATCTCGCAGCTCAAAAGCGGAGCGATGGGTGCGCGTACCATCGACGAGGGGAGCATGGACGAGAAGTCGGGCATGAACTTTTCGGAATACATGGCTATTCTTTCGGGCAACACCGACCTGCTCGACAAGGCACGTTTGGAAAAGAAGGTCGCTGCTTTGGAGAGCGAACGCAAGTCGTTCAACCGCGCCAAGCACGAAACTCAGAACAGGCTTTGGGAAAAGACCAACCAGCTGGCTTTCGACAGGGCGGCAAAGGAAAAGATGTCGGAGGACTGGAAGAAGTTCGAGGCGGTTGCAGCGAAAGACAAGGACGGCAACTATCTCAATGCCCTCGTGCTCGACGGTTTTCCCTCACGGGATGAGAAAGCACTCGGCGCGAAGTTGCAGGACATCGACAAGAATATAAACACGGGCGGTGCGCCGCAGCGTATCGGCGAACTCTACGGCTTTGAGGTGAGTGTGACTACGGAGCGAATATTGAGCGAAGGGCTAGAGTTGACGCAGAACCACTTTTCCATCAAGGGTAACTACAAGTACACGCACAATCACGGGCAGATAGCCAAGGCGGACAAGGAAGCGGCGGCAAGGAACTTTTTACGCGCGTTGGAGCATATTCCACAGACGATTGCCCAGTACAACGCTCGTATTGAAGAACAGGAACAAAAGGTGGCGCAGATGCAGCCTATCGTGGCGAAGGAGTGGAAGAAGGAGGACGAACTCAAAGGGCTTAAATCCGAACTCGCAGCCTTGGACAGGAAGATACAGCTGGATTTGGCTCCGCCCGCACCTGATTCTGCCGAGCAGAAGGAGACGAATACGCCGTCCGAGCAGAACAAAGATGAATATAGGCAGGACAACTCGCAGAGGACGGCTTACAGACCGTCGCTCTAAGTGTCTTGGATTTTAATCAATCCGATTAGGGGTATTAAGGTATAAATAGACAGCATAATGAAGCGGTAAGAAGTCATATTCTCACCGCTTTTTGCTTTAGGATAAGGTATAAATGCGAAGTAGTCCTACTTTATAAAATATTTTTTGCCAAAAACATTGTTTCTTCCAAAAGAATTATTATTTTTGCAGAAGAATGAGGAACTTCAGTCCCTTAAGAACAATAACAAAAAATCATTCCGTTATGTATATAAGGTCTCATTTACTTATTCTTTTTTTCGCCTTCTGCCTTTCGCTAAGTGCTCAGGAAAGTGCTTTCAATGCTGGTGTCCGCTTGGGTGGCGGTTACAGCGTGAATAACCATGTAGATAAGATATTAGTGAGCGAGAATTATTACTCTAATTATTCGTTCGACAACAAAGGACAGTTCGTGCCAAGTGCCGAGCTGTTTTTTCTTTATCGGCAGCCTACAAGCCTATGGGGCGTGGAAGCGGGTATCGCCTATTATAACAAAACGGCGCGAGTTCGTTACGAGGACAAGAACGAATTGAACTACACGCTATCCACCCGTTATCACCATTTGGGACTTGCCGCTTATTTTAATCTCTATCCTTTTAAAGCAAAGAACTCTCTGCACGTATCGCTGGGCGGACGGATAGGTGCAAACCTCTCTCCAAGCAATCTAACCTATACGGGTAATCAGGAAGATGCGAAGTTCTCGGCGTTAGGTTATCCCAGCGTAAAGGAGACCGAGCGGATGCTCAAAGACAAACTCAAAGGTCGTCCCGATGCAGCATTAGGCGGCGGTATCGGTTATGACTTTCCATTCGGTATGACGCTCGACTTGCGATACCATTACAGTCTGACCAATAGCATCAAGACCGAAACGAACACCTATAATTGGGTGGAACATGATAACCACAATCAGCAGATTGAACTGACGGTGGGTTATAGGATTAATATCCGATAAGTTCTAACCAAGGACCTATCTTTACTCTCTTTCTCCTCTTTGCCAAGATTGGTATAACATTTAGGATAGATTTTTAGTACAACAATTATATATAATAAATAGGTAAGTGCCTATGGGCAATTCTACTTCAAATACCCGCCGCAATGTCATTCGCGGCATTGTTGCGTTAATTATTATCCTCATTATCTTGTTGTGTTTACGGCTTTGCAAGCATGACAAGGAAGAAGTGCCGACACCTCAACCAACCCTGTCGGCTTCTACCCCGCAAGATACTATCAAACAAGATACGACAACGGTTTTTCCAAAAGCGTGGCAGAAGGTTTCAAAACCGAAGAAGAAAAGAAAGGTGATTGCCGCCTCTGTTCTTCAACCTGCAAAAGAAGTAGCTGTACCGGAAAAGAAAGAAACACCCCAAGAGCAACCCAAGCAACAAACCTTTATAGAACCGGAACCTGACGATATCGCCATAGATACGGCGGAAACTATTCGCGAACCCAAACCCAAACGTATTTTCTCGCATAAGCATTATTATCAAACCCGTATCGGCATCCGTGCCGGCGTGGGTTATAGCGTTATCGGCAATTTGGGTGCTTTGGTCGAAGATGGTGCCATTCGCCCGCGCTATACGATGGAAGAAAGCGGCGCATTGGTTCCCTCGATAGGCGTTTTCGCCCTTTGGCGGCACGACCGACTCGGTGTGGAACTGGCCGCAGACTACACGTGGCTGTCTTCTACCTTAAAGGAACATAAGCAAATCGGCAACATCGACGAGAAAACGGTCTTTCGCTATCATGTCATCATGCCACAGGTAGCTGCGCGACTCTACCTGCTGAGCGACCTCTATATGGGTGTCGGTGTGGGCATGAGCATCCCGCTCAATTCCGGCGGTATCGACTTTTCGAGCAACCGCGCAGCCATGTTCGCTTCGGTGGACGAACTCACACGAGAACATTTAAGAGAAACGCTTCGGGCACGCCTACACGTCATGCCCCTGCTCAAAATAGGCTACTCGTCGTTTAAGAACGGCATCGAAGCCAGCCTGCAATACGGTTACGGTTTTATGGATCTTATCAAGACGAACGAGAACCCTTACGGCTATCACAAAGCCACGAACAACAGCCACTTGCTTTTGCTGACGGTGGGCTATACCATTCCCTTAACTAAACAGAAATAACGATGAAACATTCTACACTCCATCTTACAATCATAGTTATTCCACTCTTGTGCACTGTGTCCATAACGACAAGTCAAGCACAAGTGCAGCCCCAAGTGGCAACACAATCGAAATCTGAATCTCAATCCCCCGGCGGAGTAGCAGGTTTTGTTAAATGGGTGAATGGCAACGACAACAGACCCGTACAACTAGCTGGCGCTGGCGGCTTGACCTTTATCGGTGTAGGCAAAATACAGAAAGAAGGCGAACAGTTACTTTGGAATGTCAGCACACAGGCAGGCAAGACAGAACGTGTACAGACCACGGCACGCACCGCCAATCTTACCAAGGGCACTTTTATGAACTATGCAGGGCGCGACACCTTGCCGCAACTACGCCTGTACGCTTATAGTACTTCCTCGGCAAATGGTACACGCGGGACGTTCAATGTGGGTGGGATGACCAAGGAAAAACTGCCTGTAAAAGCGCTCAAAAACGGCATGATGGAATACGTTGTCTACGACCGTGCCCTTACTGCCGCCGAACGCATGCGCGTGGAAAGTGCCCTTGCTCTTCGCCACGGCATCACGCTTGCCCATTCCTACCTTAACTCCAAAGGCGAAACTATCCGCAACTATTATCGGCTCAAAGCATACAACCATCGTGTGGCAGGTATCATCGGCGACGCCACATCTAAACTCGACCGCACCACCGGCGAGAGTAGCGAGAGCGAAGCTGTCATCAAAGTATCCGCAAAATCAATCAATGAAGGCGCAAGTTTCCTCTGGGGCGACAATGCCAAACAAATCTCTTTTGCCAATGACAAAGGCAACGGGAAATGGATGCAACGCCAATGGGCAGCTACAACGACGGGACAGCCCGCAGAACAGCTCACCCTGACTTTCGATACCCGGAGCATCCATCAACTGCAACCGCTTGACAAAGACGAGCATTACTATCTCGCCGTAGACAACAGCGGCACAGGAAAATTCCCCATCGGCCAAATTCACTACTACAAGGCACAAGATAGCCACGCCGACAGTATCGTCTTTGCAAACATCTCAGCCGATGCCGGCGAAAGCATTTTTACCTTCCGCATTGCCAAAGATTTCTTTACAACCGTTGAAATTGCACAACCCCGCTGTGCCACGGCAGAAAAAGGACAACTTAAAGTGCTTTTCACAGGTGGCACTGCTCCATATAATGTTACGATAAGCCTTGATGGAAAAGCATGCTACAGCCAATCCACAAGTGACAGCATCCTCACCATCTCCAACCTGCAACAAGGCAAATACGTCATTGCCGCCCAAGACTATACCGGTAAGACCCTTTTGAATGAAATTATGATTTCCAACGCTGACATGGCCGATGTGCCCGAACTGCAGGACGTACACTTCTCCCAAGGTGCATCACGCGATTACCGTATCGACACCAAAAGCGATTACATCTGCCGATGGAAAAGTCCTAAGGGCAGATACCTGAGTGGTGAGAGCGTGACACTTGACGAGGACGGCGAATACCTCCTTGAATTGACCAATAGTGAAGGTTGCTCCACTACCCGTACATTAAACGTATCGACAATGGCAGGCGATGGTTTCGCCCGTTACGATGTCTCTCCCAATCCCACTACAGATGGTAATGTCGATGTACGTGTGGAAATGTCCAAATCCCTCCCTCTTGAACTACGGCTTTATTCACCCGATGGTGCATTGCTGCAAAAGGAGACACATCTTTCGGACACTTATCATGCTACCCATTGCTATCTCCCGATGAGCGGGGTATATGTACTTGAAATGAATAGTGGTAACAGCAGAAAGACCATCAAACTCATTAGAAACTAAGAGGGATAGAGGATTTTTATAAGAACAATAAAGTAAATGGTTTCCATCAAACGGAATAGACATAAAAATGAGGTTATGAACAAGTCGGTATGTTTTTCAGCAGTCATTTTAAGTACGTTTCTGTTGTTTGTTTCTTGTAAGGACAACAGAAGAACTTCGTATATCAGCAATAGGCAAGAAAACAAGGAATTTCCTGTTTCAGACTCCATTGGGCAGAAGACTGGCAAAGACAGTGTGTCTTTACCTGCTAAGAAGTATGCCCATGCGGCAACGGACACAAAAGAAATAGGAAGAGAAAAGGGAACAAGAACAAATAAAAGAAACCATGTATCCAAGCGTTTACAAGATTTTCGCAAACGCACGGTGAGTAAATACTTCGCCGGTACCCTTGCCGATTCTTTGTCTGTAGGTCGTGCAGAACTCAAAGTGCCGCGTGGCAGTATGGAGCGTGCCAAGATTTTGAGCATTACACCGCTTTGCAAGGGCGAGCTGCCCCATTTGCCCGCAGGCATGGTCAACGTAACGGCAGACAGGAGTAATCCTACCGTTGCAGCCCACTCGAAAGACAGCATCGCCGGCTACCGTTTCCTGCCGCACGGCGAGCACTTCGTCCATTCGCTCGCAAGCATCACTGTACCTTACGACAGCACCCTTATCCCACAAGGCTATACCGCCGAAGATATACACACCTACTACTACGACGAATTAAAAGCCCAGTGGGTGATGCTGCGACATAAGGCTTTGGACAAAGATAAAGAACTTGTCATGGCCGAGACCTCGCACTTTACCGATGTCATCAACGGTATCATCAAAGTGCCCGAAAACCCCGAGACACAGAACTACGTCCCCACGGGTATCAGCGAACTCAAGGCCGCCGACCCGAGTGCCGGCATCACAGCAGTGAGTGCGCCCACTGCCAATCAAAGCGGAACGGCAGCATTAAGCTATCCTTTCGAACTGCCTAAAGGACGGGCAGGCATGCAACCCAGCGTCGGTCTACAATACAGCAGCGACGGCAGTTCTTCTTATGTGGGTTACGGTTGGAGCCTTCCTCTGCAAAGCATCGACATCGAAACCCGCTGGGGTGTTCCCCGCTTCGATGCCGATAAGGAAAGCGAGAGTTACCTACTCATGGGCAGCAAGCTCAATGACCGCACCTATCGCACCACCAATGCACCGGCAAGAACGAAAGACAAACGCTTTTATCCGCTTGTCGAGGGCGGCTTTGTCAAGATTATCCGCAAAGGCGACAATCCGCAGAACTACACATGGGAAGTAACCTCCAAAGACGGTAGCGTGTCTTATTTCGGTGGCGTGGACGGTACGGTGGACGAAGGTGCCGTGCTCAAAGACGGCAATGGAAATATCCTCCGCTGGGCACTCTGCAAGACACAAGATACCCACGGCAATTTTGTTTCTTACAAATACCTCAAACGTGGCGATAATCTTTATCCTGAAACCTACCGCTATACAGGCAGTAAAGATGGAGAGGGAGCTTACAGCGTACAATTCACCTTTAAATCAGATGCGCGTAAGGATGTCGTCAAGAGCGGTCGATTGGGTGTGTTGCAAACCGACGATGCCTTGCTCGACCGCGTGGAAGTGAAGTATAACAGCGAGCTGCTGCGCGCTTATGCACTTCATTACAAGGAAGGTGTCTTTTCCAAGACGCTTTTGGAAAGCATTGAGCAATTAGACAGTAAAAACAATCATGTTGCGACACAAACGTTCAGTTACTATAATGATATAACAAAAGGCATTTTCTCAGATACGCCTGTAATTTATACAGCAGAGAAAGACAATTATGGCAGGCTTGTCAAATTCTACATCGGGAACTTTGACGAAAGACTTTCTCTTCTCGGCGGTGGATCTGCCAAAGGGAACACCGTAGGTGGTGGTGTCATGGTCGGAGCCGGCTGGGGACCGGCATCGGTCAATGCAGGTGGTTCTTATTCTTACACCAAGACGAATAACGAAGGACGCATCGCCCTTGTAGACATCAATGGTGACGGCATGCCCGACAAAGTTTGGAAAGGTGCGGATGGCAGGTTACATTACCGATTGAACCAAAATAAAGACCTTCACCATCCATCTTTCGGAGACAAGATGACAATAACGGGAATCGGTAGTTTTACAAGAGGTACTACGACCAGTAATTCATGGAATGCAAATGTCGCTACGGGCTTTGGTCCAGGGAGCATCGGCTATGCCGTAAATAAGACGACCGACCAGAGCAAAAGCAAAACCTATTTTCAGGATTTCAATGCCGATGGTCTTATTGACATCGCTCAAAATGGTACGGTCTATTTCAACCACAGCAATGGCAAGGATGTAAGTTTCAGTAGTACGAGTACCAATACGGGAAATCCTATTACGGGAAATGGGGCAAGCATAGACTCCACATTCCTTCCTGACTATAAGGCTATCCGTGATTCCTTGGAACGCGAGTTCCCCTTGCACGATGCCGTTCGTTTATGGCGTGCCCCTTACGCAGGTACGGTGAAAGTGACAGGAACAGTCAACAAACCGTCTGCCCAAGGTGACGGTGTCAGTCTGAGTATGCAGCATAATAATGTCGTGTTATGGAAAGACACGCTTCTGCAATCGGGCAGTGTTACGGTACCAACGAAGACCCTTTCCGTCCGTCCAGGTGACTATCTGCTCTTCCGCGTGAATGCAAGATATTCGGGTATAGGCGATGTCGTGGAATGGGACCCCGACATTGTTTATACTTCCATTGCGGTAGATTCCTACGCAGGTCAAGATTTGAGACATTATCGCAATTCTTCAGATTATGTGTTTGGAGAAATGTCCACTGCACCGCTTGCCATTGATGGCACGGTCTTCTATGAAGGAGATTTTAATAAGCAGAAAACAAGCGACGATGTCGTCCTCTCTGTAGTCAAGACAGATAAAACCGGTACACAAACGGAGATAAACCGTCTTCTTCTGCCAGCTGATACTGTGCTCACAGGAAAGTTCGAGGGCAATTTCCATTCTTCCATTGTGGACAGTGCTACGGTAAATTTCATCATCAAGACAAACAGCCCCATCAACTGGCAGCACATCAGCTGGACGCCCGTATTCCGTAGTGATACTACAAAATACGCGCTTGCTCCGCAACGCCTGATGTTCAATAAAAACATCGTAGCTGCAAAGGATACGCTTATACATGTCGTTGTAAGCGATTCTACATGGGGTGACAGGTTGGTTTTCGTACCCGATCTAAAGGTAAGCCGTTCATCAAATAAAGATACTGCGCCCGCCACCGTTCATTTCACGTTGAAAGACGAAACGGGTTCACTGCTTTACCACAAGGATTACACGATGGCGGGGAATAACCGCCTGCAAGGAGACAGTACGGTCGTGAATGGTATCTCTCTTATTCCACATCTTTCAGCAAAGAAAATACAAGTGAGTTTTTCTGTCCTCAACGAATTGGATAATGCCCCCATTGCACGGCTACATGTTCTTCGTGACTCTATACTTTACAAAGTAGGGACAGACGGAAAGAAACATGAGTCAGGACGTATACTGGTACGCGTAGATTCCATTCCAGCCTCCGTGTTCTCCAGCTTCAACCGTTTTGATCATGGCCCGCTTTATAAAGGTTGGGGACAATTTGCATGGAATGGTAATGAAAAGGGAGAACCTATCAAGATTGATGAGATGAGAGCCTCTGACCATAACGATTATATCAAGGATGGGAAAATCGATGAAGAAGCTGTTGAGAAAAACACACTCGATATCAACAAGCAGAAATTCTTTACGATGGCATATAGTCCCACAACGGGAAAGTATGTCAGCGCCACAGATAGTGTGTATATAAAAGTCGCAATGATGCGTGCATCGCGATTGGGTGAAGATGATATTGTTGTTGATTCCATCAACTATAACCTGGACGGAGAAGGACTTTCAGCACCCGTGCAGATGACAGAATCGAAAAGCAAGGGCAAGACCTACTCTTTGGGATTTTCGATGGGAGTCAGTCTCGGAGTAAATAGGAGCAACACCAAGCAAGAGTCTTATACCACGGTGTCCGCAATGGATTTGAACGGTGACAGTTATCCTGACTGGATTCGTGAAAATGACGGTAAGATCAGAGTACAGCTTACCCATCAGATTGGTACGCTCGGTGACGGGCAAGACTATGATGTGGAGCCCTCAATGTCTTATGGAGAATCGGAAAACACAGGTGGGGATGCTGGACTCAGCATGGATCCCAATAGCTATAAGCTTCCCAATTTCAATGAACAACTTAGCAAAGCAACAGCCTCTTTCGCTAAGAGTGTGGCAAGCTTGCAACAAACCAAGCGACTAGATAAGAATGCCGAAGGGGCGAGCTTTAGCGGAAACGTCTCGGAAGGAGCTTGCAGTGCCAGCGGTAATTTTTCAAGCGGAACATCAGAGTCCGTACGTGACTGGGGAGACCTTAACGGAGACGGACTGCCCGATATGATATCCAAGGGACAGGTACGTTATAATCTGGGATATTCTTTCACCAAGGCTATGCCGTCAGGTATCAATGCCGTCGAACATAGCTCCAACAATAACTACGGTGACGGAATGGGCGTATGTATCCCCATTCTCGGTCTCTTTAATATTTCTGCAGGACAGAATGATACAGGAAGCCTTACTTCCGGTAAGGGGGCTTTCCATGACATAAATGGTGACGGACTGCCCGACTTTGTCGAACAGGACAGCAATGGTGATCTGAAAGTCACTCTGAATACGGGCAGTGGCTTTGCTACACCAAAAGACCTGCAGAAGAAATCGGAACTTTCTGGTAATCTGGGCTCTTCCGTAGCCATATACGCCAGCACTGCCTATACAATCCGTATACCCCTGCCGTTCGGCTTTGTCATCAATATTACACCGAGCATACAAGGTTCACATAGCGAAAGCATCAATCGCACGACGGCGGCTTTGATGGATATAGACGGC
>ENA-OWLZ01000587-OWLZ01000587.1-metagenome-genome-assembly--contig:-NODE-587-length-9990-cov-4.294112_pt1 | contig 9990 bp, 14 predicted proteins | sample MGYA00245341_ERZ651117 | MGnify/ENA primary metagenome ERZ651117 (study PRJEB26857, sample SAMEA4031763) | metagenome | biome: human; feature: oral; material: saliva | place: Philippines | collected 2014 | study... | reverse complement strand
CTAATGTTTGTAGGTACATGCTCAATGCTTCCGCTGGCATATCATCAAGTGAACCACTTACGCGCAATTCTGGTAACGCTGGTTTTTCTGCCGCTTCTTGCATGCGTTTCTTAACTGTTTCTTTTTCTGGGAAATCCATGAAATCAAGGATAATATCCATAGGAATATCAACGCCAGATTTCTTGGCTTCCAATAATTGATATAGGTTAGCACGTCGCGCCGTTGCGCTTGCTTGGCTTGTAGTGATTACAATATCAAAATCAAAGGCGGATAGATCATATAGTACTTGCTTAATAGGATTACCTTCCGCGTCGCGTTGCGGTTGCCCAAATGCATCTGTTAAAACTTGTTCTTGCATAGGTTGATTTAAACCCGGTGCAATCTGTACAAATTCCTTTTGCCCGTCGTCGCCCATAATTCGCATTGCTTTGGCTTCATTGTAGAATTGCGGAATTAAACCCGGTGCGTTTTTCTCACCCCATAACAATTTAACAATTTGGCGTTCTGCTTCTTTTGATTGCTCAAAGATACCAGCCGTTTGAACAGTCGTTACAGATTGGCGCAAGTCGATTGCCTTGCCGCTCATGCTGCCAACGCTACCGGATAGGCTTTCCGGAGTGATACCGCTGATAGAATAGAAATCATTGCTTGATTGTTGTTCTAAGCTAATATTAATATTGCTATCCATTGCCGGCGTGCCGTCTGTGAATGATACGCCCGGCGGTAGGAATATATTCGCACCCGGTTTTGTGCTTTCCTTCTTGATTGTTTGTTTAAGTTGTTCCGTGAATTGACCTTGCCAGAATTTAACGCCTAATGATTGTTGATTAACAACATGCATGCGTTGACTTCTGTTCTTGTTTAATTCCCTTTGTGCATCTTTAATATCACGCACTACGCCAGCTGGTTCTAGTTCATCATCTACCAATTCGCCAGTATAGTAACAATATTCACGCACTAATGGGAATTTACCATGCTTATAAGGACTTTCGCCCTCTTCAAGTAGTACATCATCGGCAAATGTCGCATATCTGATTTTAGTATCTGGGATACTGGTAGGCTTCTTGCCTGTAGCCAACAATACAACAAATAACGGGTTACCTTCATCAATTAACCCCTCTTTTGTCATAAATACGTTGCGTTTACCGTATTCTTTATACCAGTACTGCACTACACGGATTTTATTGTAGTTGTTGTTATACCAAAGCGCTTCGCCGTCTACAGTTTCAACTATGCCGGCTTCCTGTTCGGTATCATCGTATTTATGTTTAAGTGCATCAATTTCATTGACCTTATCCGGATACACTTGTTTTAGTTTAGCGGAACTTTCCCAACTATAACGGCCAACATATTGCGCGTCGCTTAAATCGTCTTTCTTACATTCCGGATCTATGAACGCATCAAACGGAGAAACACGTTCAATTTGAATAGTACCGTCTAACTTCGTATAGTCGAATTCATAAGATACCCAGTAATTGGCTAAACCGCAAATAATCTTATCGCGGAAACATTTGCCCTTATTGCGTTGATAGTTCGCACGGTCTAAGCAGTATTTTGTAATACCTTTAGCAACGCGGCTAATTCTATCATCTTCTTCGCTACGTGGTAAAAAGTCCGGTTCCGTTTCATTCTGCGATGCATAACCGCATAACAGATTAATAACCGGTCTAATTCTATTAATCGTAATTGCTGGTCGTCCAGCTTCGCGCATATTCTTTAAATCGCCGTCTTGCCATTGCTTGCCTTGCATAAATGCAAAATCTTCGGCAGCAGCCTTGCGCCATTCTGACGTGGCGGCTAATGCACTTTTTACATTTTGTTTTGCTTCGTATATATCAAAAGTCGTTTCTATGTTCATTACTCCACCATTTCAGAACCGTAAATCATATCATACATTTGTTCTAACTGCCATTGTGGCATTGCTTTGGCAAATTCCGCCAACTGTGCATCTGTATATTTCGCCGGAATAACAACGCCCTTTTCTTCACGTTCGCCGTATTCCGATTTAAGAACTTTAAAGGCGTAATCACGCAACGCCCTTTCACTCATACGCCCCATGCGCTTATATCTCCTTCTGCATCGTCAACATATCTATAACCGTCATTAAACGGCTTATCCGGTTTAACTGCTTTTACCGGTCTAGCCATACACATATAACGCACCGCATCATATGCATGATCTTCTTGTTTCGTATCTACATCTTCAACTCTTATCTTGTCATAAGTTAAAGCTGGTAACGTGCGTATTAAGTGTACGCAATTACTAAATATCTTTAACTTGCCCTCTTTGAGTCGTTGATGTACTTGCATAAGTCCGGCTAGTCTATCATTATCAGCACGCACCCAATACACACCCTCTGTTGCGAATATTTCCGCAATCGTTGGGCCGTCATGACCTGTTCGCTGCCATATAGCGGGGTCTGCTACACCTTGATAGTCTTTTAGATGCTCTATCTTTTGTGCAACTTCCCTCGCCGTTTCTTGTGTACCAGTATCTGGCATGCCCGGCTTACAACCGTAATATTCACCAGTAATATATAATACGTCGTCATAATCAACCGCATAGGAATATACTGCATATGGTTTCGTATAACCCCAGTCCATTGACCGGTATCGTTGCCAATGATGCGGTATTTCAAATGGTTCTATTACATGCTTATCCGTACGGAATTCTGTAAACACTTGACCTTCGAATATATTCCAATCACCTTCAAGGTATGCTTTGCGTAGTTTTTCCGGCAACGTGTTAAGTGCATCTATATAATTCTGTGATAGATGAGGGTTATCGCTTGCCCTTGCTTGGATATATGCAATCTTATCGGCGAACGGTTGCATTTCCTTTGTAAAGTTTCTATCAATGAATAAATCTTTAACCCACATATGACCTTTACCGCCCGGATTAGTTGCAGCGATTAACTTTGTATCCGTGATACCAGTCCAACGTAGCCGCATACGCAAAAAATCGAACACGTCGCGGCTATTCAAGGTTAATTCATCGATAGCAATAGCAGCGAATTCACTAGAAAGATATTTGCTCGGTTTATCTAAGTTACGGAAACAGATAACGCCGCCGCCTAATTCATTGTTTAATGTGAATTCATGGTTGCTTTCCTTATAGCTTCCCAACCATTCTGGAAACTCCATTTTGATTTTGGATATTTGACGATCATCTAAACTTGGATAATCCTCACAGAATAACCCAACGCGTATGCCTTTAATTCCTGTTTGAATGAACCAATCAATTAAAAGCCACACCAAACCCCAACGGAGTATATACGATTTACCACCACCAGCAGCGCCACCATATAGCGTATATATGTTACTTTTAACCGCACGCAAGAATTCTTTCTGCTTAGCCGTTGGTCGTATTACATCACGAAACAGATTTGTTTTACTCATCTGTATCACTCAATTCGTTATTATCAATAACCAACTTAACGGCGCTTTCTGTTGTAATTTCCTGTTGTATCTTATCGCGCCATTCTTTAGACTTGCGATTTTTAAGCCAGAAAATCATAGCCGTTGTATTTCCTTCAAGTGCTGCTTTATACAATGCATTTTCAACTTGTATATCTGCTTCGTCTTTACCTATTTTTAGGGCGTTCGATATTTTGGGCGACTTCTTACGCCATTCCCATAAGGTAGAAACTGCTATTTCCATATTACTTGCAATTTGTTCATTTGTTAAACCATTACGCGCCCAGCCTTGTAAAAGCAAAATCTTTTCTTCTGCTTCCCAGTCTGTATATGTTGTTTTCGCCATTGTTTCACCCCCTATCGTAGTATGTTGTTATCTTTACTTTTCATTCTGCCATGTGATCGCGTGCATATTCCGGCAACTTGCTTGGCTGCGTGTTGGCTAGTGCAATATGTTTGACATAAGCCGTCATAGTATATTTCTTTGGCCGTGCATTGGCCTTTCTTATTATTAAGACATTTTGACTTTGTACATATGATATTCACTAGCTTTTCACCACCTAACAAAACTTTTTGAAAAATTTTTAATTTCCCTATTGACTACTTGCGAAAACGCAAGTATAATTAAGCCATAAGATACATCAGAAAACGCATTTAAACAAAAGGAGAAAAACAAAATGCATGAAAAAATTAGCCAACTAGAATGGAACTTCAAAAACGGTAACGTAACAAAAGAAGCATATGTAAAACAACTTAAAGCATGGAAAGAACTTGCCGACCAATTCACAGATACTTTTGATAGCTATGTAATCGGTAAATTATTAAAAGAGGTTGAATAGGAGTAACCACCATGAAATATCAAATCACTTACAAAATCGACCATTGCACTTTTGATACTGCATCTTTCAATATTGAAACAGTAAAAGCGATATTCCCGCAAGATAACCGTAACGTTATTGTTCATTTCAAAGACGATACACAAAAAGAAATTCAAAACGTTTTTTCAATCTTACTTTATCAAGAATAATAATAAAGGCCGCCTATATAGGGCGGCTTTTTTTAATTACTCAAAACCGAACATGCCGCACGAAAAGATCACATTAGAAACTATGAAGGTGATATCTCTTAAATAAAAACATGTGCATTATGTTCAGTTTTCAATAATCAAATGTTACTTTTATACAAAAAATGAGATATATCGCCGTGGATATACCTCACATTCTGATAGCTTTATTCATTTTTGTTGTATACTCTAAACCAATACCGATATAGATCACATGAAATTAGGTTTATTATGCTTATTATTGTGCTTGTAAGTACATATTTATATTTGATAGGATTGTTCTCAATGGCATTGTGTATGTTTGAAAGGAATTCTAGTTTATCGGTATCGGTTTACAATACACAATAGGGGAACGGCCCAATGTTCCCCTGTGCATTGTTTCATATAGGAGAATTACGCCAATGACCTTTTAAGCATCATATGACAATATAATTATACTATATATGGCGTTTCCGCCTGTTTCCGATGTAGTCCGATGTAGTCCGACTTATACCGTTTTAGCCGTATACATACAAGCGTAATATGTATGGTGCAAATAATAGCCAACTTGTACAAGTCCAGCCGTTTTTAATTCTGCCGCTTGCGACTTTTCTAAATCTGTAAAATACCGCGCATGCTTCGCGCTTTTGCCGTCGATGTATTCACGCAACAATAAAATATTTGCTTTCCCTGTGGTGCATGTGTTGATGATATCTGCTGCGGTTTCCCGCTCATCAATCAATGCGCCTATTTCTTTGTGTACGGCATCACGCTTGCTTTCTAGTCTAACAATTTGTTGCTCTAGTCCGCCCGGCGTTCCGCCACCTGTTAGGCGTTCTTTGGAATAATCCACGGCGCCTATTGTTGTAATATCGGATTGTAAATGCTTTAGATCTTCTTTCAATGAATTAATCTTCATTGTGATTAATTTAATAGGTTCTAAATATTCTTTTGCTATTTCCCTGTATTCTTTATCCGTCATATTTCCCCCGTATGGTTCATTATCGCATGTTCTTAACTGTTTCCCCTAACATATTCAAATAGTCTTGTAGATTGGTTTTAATGGCATCGTTTACCATTTGGATATTGTCAGTTGTTACATAGCTGGCAATTAACATTTTATACATGGCATCTTTAGTAGGAACTAATACAGCTATTAATGCGCTAATTACAAACGCAATGCATAACGCAATAATTTTCCCTTTATGTAGCTTAGATAATTCCCGTACATTGTTATCTGCAACCCATATAGAACAAAATCCACATATTGCAATGGTTAGTATAATAAATAATCCTTGATTAATTACGTCAATATTATGTAGTACCTCTATCAAGTACAAATACATCGGGTTAATAATAGGCATTACACATTTCCCCTTTCGCTAATTACTTTCCAGTACTGCCAATACCACCAGCACCGCGCACCGTTTCGGTTAATTCCTCAACCTCTAATAATTTTAATGCGCCTACCGGTACAAGAATACCCTGTACTAATCTATCGCCTTTTTGAATTAAATAAGCATCATCGCCGGTATTATGTAAAATTGCTTTTATCTCACCCCTATAGTCCGCATCAATTACCCCGAACGAATTCGGAATAATTAACGGCGTTTTGCTCATGCTAGATCGTGGCGTTAACATTAGCATGTATCCTTTCGGAATTTCTACCGCTAACCCTAGCGTTACATATTGCGTTTGATGCGGTTCTATAACTACGCTTTCCGGCTGGTAAAAGTCCATGCCGGCAGCATCTTCGCTGCCAACTTTTGGCATCAATACACCGGGTAAGCACCGTTTCACTTTGATAATATCCGCATTATATCGCTTATCACCAAATAAAAATCGTTTAATTTTGTTTATCACTGTATTCATTGATGTATTCCCCTATTTCAAAAGTTGTTCTAGTACGGCGTTTCGCCTATCCATGATACGAACTTCTGCCCGCGGGTTTTCTTTGTCAATTCCCGCAATACAGCTTTCACCATATGAACATATCCATTTATCGTCATCAATCACGCCGGCTTTTGTTAAGATATCGCTAGTCGCCTGTAGCAACCCGATTAAGTCCGGCCAGCTTCTTTTATTTGGCAAGTAGTATTTACACTCAACAACCACAATGCCAGATATATGTAATTTCTTTCCGGCTAATTGCCATAAGCAAGCATCTTCGTAATTTCTATACGCTTCTGATTGAATATGGCCCCGTTTGTTGCCCCATTTTACAATTTGCCCGTGGTTCTTTTTGGTTATCGGTCGGCCTTTGAATACGACATCAATCACGCCCATTTTCTGCTAACCTCACTTTACACGGTTCAGCATTTGCAATCATTTCCGGCCTTGCGCTCCAATTTGTTGCGCCATTGCAAAAATACCAAATCATTCCACCGGCATATTTAGCAAAATACCGCCTTCTTATTCCGCATGCAGTTTCTACGATAATTGGCGTATCAGTTGGAACCTTTTCCCATTCCACAATACCCAATAGGCTTGCAATAGAGTATTTATCGGTTTTAGGACTTAACCCCAGTACACGGCATGGAATACGTGGGGTATGATCGCGTACTTTAAAATTACCGCCGTTTTCAATGAAGTTAGGATTTACAAAGTATGCATATACACCGATGATTTTAATATCTCGGTACCCTTCATCGTACATTTCTTTCAAAAACCATTTTTGCTCATTCGTCATTTTCTAATTCCCCTTCTAGCATTAATCGTTTTGCTTCTGTTTTAATTGTGTACACATTCTTTTCTAAATTGTTGCCGCGACCGTAAAAGGTATCTAGCGATACGGCAAACGCGCAAGAACGCTTGTTTTTGTCTTTTCTTCGATATCGTAAGTTGTAATACCCTTCTGTACCCATGCCGCTTTCTGCTAGTTCTGGCTTTATAATTTCATCGTCAATAACTACCGTTAATGCACTTTCTAATAGATCGCGCCTGTATTCCCTTTCAATTCTTTCAGTTACAACGTTGTTCATTCGCTACCCCCATAATATGACGGCCTATTTCCTCTACAACGTTTACCGTAACGGCATTGCCAGCTTGTTTATATAATTGGCTATTACTATTGACCGCTGCCGCCTTTTCATACTGTGCATCTGAAAACCCTTGCAATCGCCAGCACTCTTTAGGCGTTAATTTTCTGATAAACACTTTCGAGCCGTCATTTAGCACTACGCCCAGATTATCGCTAGTTGTTAATGTATTTGATCGTTGCAGTTGTACTCTACCTCTTCGAGTTTCGCTATTCGGATATGCGAGGTCTACGCCGTCGCCGTGGCATGCCACGGCGCAACCTTTTTTATTTGCAGTTCTAATTAATATTCCGTGCCTATCTTGATTTGTTAATGTAAAAGCTGGTTCTCCATTTTCTTTTAGCCTACGGCCATTTTGTCGTTTTTCTAACCGATCTGGCGTTAAACACGCTCGAACTTCTAAAAATTTACAATTTTTTTTGTGATGTGCTCGTCTATCAATATTCGGCAAAACAACTTGCGGAACATGCTTATATGAGCACGCCATTAATGTACGTGCTATACCGCTTGCGTGTACTGTGCAATCATTTTTATATGCGGTAACATTTCCTAAATTATTAACGCCACTTTCTGTAACGGTATATAAACCAGTTTTTGCGCCCATTCCGCCGCCTTGTGCTGATAAAGTGCAGCTTGTTCCGTTCGGATCATATACCCTCATTCCTTGGGAACCGCCAACGATTTGTTTAAGAGTTGCTGTGTTTTCTCTTGGGAGAGGTAATAACCTTCCGGAACTTCTGGCTCCAAAATATCCAACAATATACACGCGCTCCCTGTTTTGCGGTACTCCGTAGTTTTTGGAATTGTACACACCCCATTCGATACTATACCCTCTTTCGGCCATTTCACCGATAACGGTAAGGAACCCGCCCCCCCCGTCGATTGATAACAAATTCTTAACGTTTTCACACATAAGCCATTTGGGTTTATTTTCTTCGCACTCATCTAATAACCTCATAATTTCATAAAATAGACCACTTCTAGTACCTTTTTTAATGCCTTTTTGATTTCCGGCGATGCTTATATCTTGGCAAGGAAAACCAAACGTCCATAAATCCGCCTTTGGCAAATCCTTCCCCTTAACCTTTGTTACATCATCGCCAAACCATAAATTGCTTGTATCGTACATTGTACGGTACGATGCTTGCGCGAACTTATCAAATTCGCACCAACCTATACACTCCATACCAGCTTTTTCTAAACCGGTATGAAAGCCACCTATACCGCTAAAAAAATCTATAAACTTCATTTTTACCTTCCTAATATTTACTTATACGCCGCTTGATGCGGTTATTGCTATCCTTTACATACCCGAACACATCGCCCCTAATATCACGGGTTTCTCGTTCCTCTTTTCGGCTGCAACTGTATTTTATGTAGGCTGCGCATGTACTATGGCAGCCTATCGCCCTAAACTCACAATGTTTACATGGTGATTTCATGATTTCACCCTAGAACGGAATATTTTCATCGTTCCCTTTATCATCTGCAAAATTATCAAAATTACTTCCAGTTGCCGCATCATGTAAAGCGGATAACCCAACGAAACCGGCAATTACTTCCGTAACATATTTCTTTTGCCCGTCCTGTGTTTCATAGTTTCTTGTTTGAATTCGACCCTCTACAAATAGGCGGTTTCCTTTTCTGTAGTTGCCTACTGCTTCGCCTAGCTTGCCCCATGCAACGCAATTTACAAACGCCGTTTGTTCTTTCGTTTCGTTTGTAGCACTATCAATATAAGTGTTACTAGCTGCAACTGTGAAAGTAGCAACTGCTCGGCCAGATTGTGTATAACGTACTTCCGGATCACGCACGAGATTTCCCAATAATTGAACACTATTCATATATAATTCCCTTTCTATTTTCTAATTCTATAGGGTAAATTTGCTTAATTTGCCCCTTCTACTATTCAGCCCTTATGATTTATCATTGACGGCTTAAAACTTCCATACAACGCATTTAAACGATTTTTTCCATTCTAAATATTTCATCAAGCGTTAAATTCATTTGTAATTCGTCATTAATGTTTTCTTGAATGGCAAGCATTTCCGTTAATCTAAAATCAAATAATCCGCGTTCATGTTTCTTGTATGTTTCCGGTGATACACCGGCAATAGATGCCATGTCTGATTGTGTATAACCTAACAATTCCCTACATTCGATTAATTTCGGAAATAAGTTATATTTTTTATTCATTCCAGCACCCCCATAATTAACGCTTTCCCTTCTTCTGAAATATCGGCATCTTTAACAAGGCTTTTAAGGTCTACGGCTTCGTATTTTTCAACCTCAACCAAATGGCCGTTATCTAGCATCTTAATCTCTGTTTGTTTCGGCATATTAAATTCTGCACGTTTACGCGCTTCCATTAATAGGCCATTACTTTTGATGCTTTCCGCGATTTCGCTATTTCTTTGTTCGCGTGCCGCCAGTTGTTCGTATGCCTTACAAAACTGGCTCATTGCAGCGCTTTCGTTATATGATTGACTATTTC
>ENA-OWLZ01000584-OWLZ01000584.1-metagenome-genome-assembly--contig:-NODE-584-length-10007-cov-9.064811_pt1 | contig 10007 bp, 9 predicted proteins | sample MGYA00245341_ERZ651117 | MGnify/ENA primary metagenome ERZ651117 (study PRJEB26857, sample SAMEA4031763) | metagenome | biome: human; feature: oral; material: saliva | place: Philippines | collected 2014 | study... | reverse complement strand
GTATTCATTTGACAACCATAGGTGTAAATATAATAAGACTTCATTCTAACTCCTATACTTTAACTATCTTACGTTTTGTTTCTATAATATTCTTAACTTTTATGGACATGCGTTCAATAGACATGCCTGTAATATACTCAATTTCATTGCGAACAGATTTTTGTACCTGTTGCATCAATGCTTTAACAGGATAACCATGTTCAATTACTACAGCCATATCTACAACTAAACCATTTTGGCCTTTGTCACTTTTTTTGAAAGAAATAACACTTGATTCATCAACACCGACAACTTTTTTTAAGCCATTGCGAATCAATTTAATAATGACATCATCATCAAAGGTTAGTCGTCCATAATAACTGAAAGCAGGACGAACCACAGAACGTTCAAATCCTTCTGAACCAATTTGCCCCAATGTATCTTGGTCTTGTTTTTTCAATGTACGACGACGCCACATGGTTTTAATTGGATCAATCAAATACCCTCTAAAGTGAGGTTTCAATTCCATTGTTGGAACTGGAATAATATGTTTACCTTCTTTAAGACGAGCATGTTGTGCTTTTTCAATTTCTTTAGGTGTAGCTACATCTTCAATGCGAATATATCGATCTGGATCTTGCAAGCCTAATGCTTTCGTAATTTTCTTAACCATATTATCGGATGTACCAATAATCATAAGCTTATTAGGATTGATTTTATCTAATTGTTCACGCACTGATTTTACTTGTACTTCATCTTGGAAAATAGCACGACGAACAGCTTTTAATCGGCTAGATTCCTTTTTTGCAGAAAAGCCGGCTACAATCTTATTATCATGAATTAAAATGCCATCATCGATGATACATTCAATATTATTTTCATGAGCAACTACGAGCGCACGATGGCTTTTACCAGTACCACTACTACCTACAAATGCAACGACTTCCATAGTCAACCTCATTATTTATAACAAACTAATAAATTCTGATACATTCTCAGCGGATACCAAGTAATCTCCAAATTGATCTGGTGCTTTACCTGGAATACCATGATAATCAGAACCACCTGTAATAAACAAGTTATGTTCTTTAGCTAATGCTTTATATCGTTTCACATCATCATCGTTATGTTTAGTATGGTAAACCTCCATACCATCAAAATCATAGGCTAACATTTCTACTACATATTCATCACTAGTTACTAGTTTAGGATGGGCCATAACGGCAAGGCCACCAGCTTTATGAATAATATCAATAATATGCGGAACCTCAACCTTTACCTTAGGTACATAGCATGGACTATCTTTTCGAAGAATACCTTTGAATACCTCATTAATATCCTTAGCATAACCACCATCAATTAATAACTGTCCAATATGTGGACGCCCATAAGCTTGCGTCTTAGGGAATTTTTTAAGTAGGTCATCTTTTGATATAACATATCCAGCATTATTACAACGTTTGATAATCTCATCAATCCGTTCTTCTCGTTTTGCTTTAAAATATTGAATAAAGTCTTTTAATTCTTGATTTGTTTCATCAAAACGATATCCCAGAATATGAATAGATTTATCTTTATAGTCAGCACTAAATTCACAACCATTAATAATTTTAATAGTTTTCTCCGGATCTAATAGCTTTTGAGCGGCACGCAATGCTTTTATGCCATCAATTTCGTCATGATCAGTTAACGCCATCATAGATAGTTTACATTCTAAAGCATGACGTAATAATTCTTCTGGACTTTTAACACCATCAGAATAGATAGAATGCATGTGAAAATCAACAAGCATAGAGCACCTCCCATTACAATTATCCTATCTTTTAATTATGACTGATTTAGCTAATTTATTCAAGATGAGATAGAAAAATTGCGACCCTAATGAGTATTCACTAGAATCACAATTTAATTATAAATCTTGAAGTAATTCAGTAACCTTAGTCGCTACAGAATCGATTGCACATGTAATCGCTTCACCAGACTTACGGATTTGAATTTCTACTTCATTATTTTCAAGTGTATTTTTACTTACTGTAATACGAAGTGGATAGCCAATTAAATCAGCATCTTTGAATTTTACACCAGCTCGATCCTTACGATCATCAAGTAACACATCTACACCTGCATCTTGTAATGCAGTATAAATTGTTTGACTTGTAGACATCAAAGCTTCATCTTTTGCATTAATAGGTACAATAACAGCTTCAAATGGAGCAATAGAACGTGGCCAAATAATACCATTTTCATCGTGGTACTGCTCAATAGCTGCAGCTAATGTACGAGATACACCAATACCATAACAACCCATAATCATTGGATTAGGACGACCATTTTGATCTAAGAATGTAGCTTGTAAAGCTTCAGAGTATTTTGTACCCAATTTAAATACTTGACCTACTTCAATACCTTTAGCATGTTCTAATACACCACCACAAGTTGGACAAACATCGTCATCTGTTATTAAACGAATTGGTGCAACAATGATATCTTCTACATTAAAGTCACGTTTAGGGTTAATGTTAATATAGTGTGCATCTTTCTTGTTTGCACCACCACAAACATTGTACGTTTCCATAACAGATTCATCCACAACAATAGCAAGCTCTTCTGTTTGTTTTAACCCAACAGGACTAATAAAGCCAGCTGTTAAACCTACTTTTTCTAATTCCTCTGGCGTAGCCATTTCTGGCTCTACAGAACCAAGCACAGCATGTTGTACAGCTACTTCATTTACTTCATGGTCACCACGAACAATAGCTAATACAACTTTACCATCAATAGAAAATACTACGGCTTTAATAGTTTTATGTAATGGAAGATTTAGCATTTCTGCAACAGCTTCAATAGTACTTGCATTAGGAGTATCTACAATAGATAACTCTTGAAGTGCTTCTTCTTCCTGTTTCATAATACCAGGTTTACCAATCTCAATATTGGCAGCATAGTCACATTTTGTACAGTACACAATATCTGCTTCACCTGCTTCAGCAATAGCCATGAACTCATGTGTACCACTACCGCCGATGGCACCGCTATCAGCCTCTACCGGACGGAATGTAAGACCACAACGCGTAAAAATACGTGTGTATGCATCATACATAGATTTATAGGATTCATCTAAACCAGCTTCATCCACATCAAAAGAGTATGCATCTTTCATAATGAATTCGCGACTGCGCATTAAACCATAACGCGGACGACGTTCATCACGGAATTTACTTTGAATTTGATATAAATTTACTGGTAGTTGACGATATGAATTGATCTCATTTTTAACAAGTGTAGTAATCATCTCTTCATGAGTTGGTCCTAAGCAGAATTCATTATCATGACGATCATTAATACGCATCATTTCAGCGCCATATGCATTCCAACGGCCAGATTCTTTCCAAATTTCAGCAGGTTGTAAGATAGGCATCATGATTTCTTGAGCACTAGCACGATCCATTTCTTCACGTACAATAGCTTCGATTTTTTTGATGCTTCTCCAACCTAATGGTAAAAAGCTATATAAACCATTTGCAGTTTTGCGCATAAAACCAGCGCGAAGCATAAGCTGTTGGCTAACTACATCAGCGTCAGATGGAACCTCACGCAATGTAGGTGCATATAATTTAGTGGCTAACATAAAGACTCCTCATCTAAGTTTTCTAAATATTGATCAATTTCTCTAAATAATGTATCTACTAATTCAGCTTCTGGCACAGTCTTGATAACATCCCCTTTACGGAAGACAATACCTTGTCCATTACCACCAGCAATGCCGAAATCAGCCTCACGAGCCTCGCCAGGCCCATTTACGACACACCCCATAACAGCTACTTTAATAGGTGCTTTAATAGATGCTAAACGTTCCTCTACAATCCCTGCCATATCAAATAAGTTCACTTGGCATCGACCGCATGTAGGACAAGAAATCATTGTAGCTCCAAAGTTTCGCAATCCTAAATTACTCAAAATACTTCGACCTACTTCAATTTCATGTATGGGATCACCTGTTAAGGATACCCGTAATGTATCACCGATACCGTCTAATAATAAAGCACCAATGCCCATAGCAGACTTAATAGTACCTTGTTTTATCGTACCAGCTTCAGTAACACCTAAATGCAATGGATACGGAATCTTATCGGATAACTTACGATATGCTTCTACCATTAAAGGAACTTCCGTTGCTTTAATAGATAATTTCATTTGACGGTAGTCGAGCTTCTCAAGAATTCGCACATGTTCTAATGCAGTTTCCACCATGCCATCAGCTGTGGGATGACCTCCATGTGCATCGAGGATATGCTTTGGTAAAGACCCTGCATTAACGCCAATACGAATCGGGATTTGTTTAGGTTTAGCTTTTTCTATAACAGCTAATACCTTATCCTCACCGCCGATGTTTCCTGGGTTAATACGCAATCCATCAACATTATTCTCAATAGCTTCTAACGCTAATTTATAGTCGAAATGAATATCAGCAATTAAAGGAATATCAATACCAGCACGAACTGCTTTTAAAGCTTTAGCAGAAGCCATAGTAGGAACTGCAACACGTACTAGTTCACAACCAGCCTCAGCTAAACGATTTATTTCAGCTATAGCCTTTTCCGTATGAACCGGATCTGTAGTAATCATAGATTGAATGCTTACCGGTGCATAATTACCTATTTTAACTGTACCCACATAGATACCATTTGTTGGTTTACGTACAATCATTGTAATCTCCCATCTATCTTATAGTAATCGGAATATATCCTGAGTCGTTACATATAAGAATAATGCTACCATTAAAGCAACACCAACCATTTGAATATACATTAGTGCCTTAGCAGGTAATTTACGACCAGTAATTGCTTCAGCCAAAATAATAATTAAATGACCACCATCTAATACAGGTAATGGTAACAGATTGATAACCCCTAAGTTAATACTTAAGAATGCGGCAAAGCTCAAAAGTGGTGCAAAGCCAGATTGTGCAATAGTGCCAGCCATTTGTGAAATACCTACTGGACCCGATAATTCTGCAGCTTGTGTACCGCGAATCATATCATATAAGCCACTTAACATAGCAACAATTGTTTGACCAGTACGAGTAACAGCTAGACTTAAAGACTCGCCTATGCTATAACTTTCTCGTGTAAAACTAGGATAAATACCAATTTTAGGACTATCTTGTTCCATTTTTGGAATCACTGTAGTTTCTACAGTTTCTCCATCTCGATTTACCACAACGGTAACACCGTGATTGGCAGTACCTTGTAAGCTAGGACGAATTTCATCCCACGTAAAAATCTTTTTACCATCAATAGTAAGAATTCTATCATTTGATTGTAAATGAGCTTGTTCTGCGGCACTACCAGGGATGATATTACCAATAACAGGATCATTTGTATAGGTGAGATTACCTACTGTTGCATTAAGGCCAAAGAATAAAACAATGGCCAATAAAAAATTGAATACTGCCCCTGCAGAAATAACAATAAATTTCTTCCATGCAGGTTTAGTATAAAATGACCGTTCATTTAACGGCTCGTCAGGTGTCATGCCAGCAATACGATTAAAGCCACCAAGAGGAATGATACGAATAGAATATAACGTCTCCCCTTTTTGTACCTTAAATATGGCAGGACCAAAACCTATGGCAAATTCGTCTACTTGCATACCTGACATTTTTGCTGTAATAAAATGGCCTAACTCATGAATAAACACGATTAAACCAAATACAAATATTGTGGCTAATGCCGTTGTCATATATACTCCTATACCATCAATGATGTAGCCTTTTCACGAGCCCAACTATCGATAGCTAATAAATTGTCTAACGTAAAGTCATCTTCAGGTCCCATAGATTCTAGAACTGATGTAACGACTTTGTAAATATCACCAAAGGAGATTTTATCATCTAAAAATGCATAAACTGCTGTTTCGTTTGCAGCATTAAATACGGCTGGTTTAAAGCCACTTGCTCGTCCTACTTCATAAGCAAGACGAAGAGCAGGAAAATCATCATATCGTGGTGGTAAAAACTCTAATTGTAAGGCTTTAGTAAAATCAAGATGATTCATACTTAAAACTTCACGTTTTGGATATGTCAAAGCATATTGAATAGGCTCGCGCATATCTGGATTACCCATCTGAGCTAATATAGCCCCATCTTTCATGCGTATCATGGAATGAACGATACTCTGAGGATGTACCACAACATCAATATGATCAAAATCAAAACCAAATAGCCAATGAGCTTCGATTACCTCTAAGCCCTTGTTAAATAGAGATGCAGAGTCGATAGTAATCTTATTGCCCATATTCCAAGTTGGATGTCGCAAGCAATCTGCAGCTGTGGCTGTTTGAATCTTATCAGAGTCCCAAGTACGTAAAGGTCCACCAGAAGCTGTAACGATTAAAGAATCAACATTATCGCGATTTTGTCCTTCTAAGCATTGGAAAATAGCACTGTGTTCACTATCAATAGGTAAAATTTGTACGCCATACTCTTTCGCTAAGGATGTAATCAATGGGCCCCCGGCTACTAATGTTTCTTTATTAGCAAGACCAATGGTCTTACCTTTTTTGATGGCCTCCACAGTAGGTTCAATACCAGCAGCACCTACAATAGCAGTTACAATCATAGTAGCTTCTTGAATTGTTGCTGCCGCAATGAGCGCTTCCTTGCCACCTACAAGTTTTGTAGGTCCTGTATAGCGGCCTTGTAGCTCTTTAAAAGCATTTTCATCAACTAGTCCGGCTACTAATGGCTCATATTCTTTAATTTGTTGTTCTAAGAGGTCAATATTATGATGTGCCACTAAGGCAACCACCTTGAATTGATCTGGATGTTGAGACACTACATCTAGTGTCTGTGTACCGATTGAGCCAGTACTGCCAATAATACTTAGGTATTTCATAAGCTTACCTCTATTAGATTAGTACGAAAAGAGTAATATATATATCAATGTAATAGGAGCCGCAAATAGTAAACTATCAAAACGATCCAATACACCACCATGACCTGGTAGTAAAGTACCAGAATCTTTCACATTACACAATCGTTTAATCTTCGATTCAAATAAATCACCTAATGGTGCAAGTATACCGCTAATCATACCAACATGAATGCCCATCCACCATGGAATACCTACGATATACGAAAATACAGCGCCTGTAATAATACAGCCGATAAAGCCACCAATAAAACCTTCTAATGTTTTATTGGGACTAATGGATGGAACAATTTTACGCTTACCAAAGGCACGACCAGCAAAATAAGCGAAAGTATCACTAGCCCATGTTGTAAACAATACTAGCCAAAGAGTAATTGTTCCCCAGTTATGTAGTTCAAACGGCATTGATAGAGACATGTATATAGAGTCATGACGAATCATGAGCAAAGAAATCATGCCAATACCAACATATAATAAGCCAAATACACTAAATGAAACACTAGCTAAGGAGTATTTGTTTTCACCAAATGTACATAACATATAATTAGCTGATAAACTCAATACTAATATAGCTATTGCTAAAATATACAGATGACATGCAAAGGCAATCATCAATAATAAAATACTAATATACCCCCATAAGATAGACATGCGTACATGCTTAGCTTTACCTAGCAAAACAAACTCACGCCATCCTAATAGAGCTAATAATGTAATAAGAACATCATACACAGGTCCGCCCAATGTAATGGCCCCTAAGGCAATAATAAAACCTATAACAGCGGTTATAACACGTGTTTTCAACATTTTTATTCCTCATCACGTAAGCCACCAAATCGGCGTTCTCGTTTTTGATATGCTGCAACAGCTTCTAATAATGTTTCCTTAGTGAAATCTGGCCAGTGTAAATCAGTAAACCAAAATTCTGCATAAGCTAGCTGCCACAATAAAAAGTTACTAATTCTAAAATCACTACTTGGACGAATTAATAAATCTACATCACTAAACTCCTTAGTGAAAAGTTGGGAGCTAACATAGTCTTCTGTAATATCGTCTGTAGTAATAGTTCCATCTACAACAGAATTCGTAATGTTGCGTATAGTTCTAACTATTTCATCACGCCCACCATAGTTTATAGCTAACTGTAAGGTAAGGCCTGTATTATTCTGAGTTAATAATTCTGCATCCCGAATGATTTGTTGTAACTCCTCTGAAAGAGCGCCAATAAATCCAATAAAGCGAATGCGAACATTATGTTCATGCATATACTTAACATTATTGTTTAAGTATTCTTTGATGAGAGCCATAAGTAAAGAAACTTCCTGTTCAGGTCGTTTCCAGTTCTCTGTGGAGAAACCATATACCGTAAGAGCTCTAATTCCAATTTCGTCAGCACCAATAACGATCTGCTTTAATACGTCTGCCCCTGCACGATGCCCCATGGAACGTGGCATCCCTCTACGTTTAGCCCAACGGCCATTACCATCCATAATAATAGCAACATGTTTAGGAATAGTATTGCTATCAATAGCAGGCGCATCCGATTGTTTACGGTTAAATAATTTCTTTAGCATAGTCTACCTCGATAGAATGTCCAAAGTCGCTGGCAATCATTGGTCTATACACTAGTATATGTAAACACTCATTAACTTTAGTAATACGTGCTACATAAAATCCTTCGTCTGCAATCTCAAAAAAGCGATTAAAGGATGCCCCAATCATTACCTTAAAAGGAATATGGGCAGCCTGCAAACGAGACTTTGCAAGCTGCCATGGCATTCCAATAAGGCTATTAGAATCTAACATTATACTTCTAATACGTCCTTTTCTTTTACTGCTTTTAACTCATCAATATGCTTAACTTTAGCATCTGTAAGTTTTTGGATTTCATCTAAACCGTCTTTAGCATCATCTTCAGTAATTGTTTTAGCTTTTTCTTCTTTTTTCAATGCATCATTTACATCACGACGAATGTTACGTACTGCAACTTTAGCATCTTCAGCTTTTTTATGAACTACTTTAACGATTTCTTTACGGCGTTCCTCCGTTAATTGAGGAATAGTTAAGCGAATTTGAGCACCATCATTACCAGGATTTAAACCAAGGTCGGATTGTAAAATCGCTTTTTCAATGGCACCAATCATAGTTTTATCCCAAGGAGCAATCACGATCATACGAGGCTCAGGCACAGAGATATTCGCAACTTGATTAATTGGAGATGGACTGCCATAGTAATCAACCATTACTTTATCAAGCAATGCTACACTAGCACGACCAGTACGAATAGATGCAAATTCATGTTTTAAAGCCTCAATAGACTTATTCATGCGTTCTTCTGCTTGTTGTAACAATTCTTTAATTTCCATTTGAATTATTCTCCTCGAACAATGGTACCAATCTCTTCGCCCTTAGCGGCTTTTGTAATGTTACCAGGAATGTCCATGCTAAATACGATAATAGGAATATTGTTATCTTTACATAAAGTTGTAGATGTAGCATCCATAACTTTTAATTCTTTTGTGATGATATCATTATATGTTAACTCATCAAATTTAATTGCATTAGGATTCGTCTTAGGATCAGAATCATATACGCCATCAGCAAATTTCTTCGCCATCAAAATTGCATCAGCTTCGATTTCAGCAGCGCGCAATGCAGCTGTTGTATCTGTAGAGAAGTACGGTTTACCAAGACCAGCACCGAAGATTACGATACGTTTTTTCTCTAAGTGACGAATAGCGCGACGTCGAATATAAGGTTCTGCAATTTCTTGCATTTCGATAGCTGTTTGTACGCGAGTATCTACGCCAGCTTGCTCTAATGCATCTTGCAATGCTAAGGAGTTCATCACTGTTGCTAGCATACCCATATAGTCAGCAGTAGCACGATCCATACCTTGGTTACTACCAGCCAACCCTCTCCATAGGTTACCGCCACCAACAACAATTGCGATTTCTAAATCAGTGGATTTTGCTAAAGCCGCAATCTCTTGCGCAAATTCTTCAACAACATCAGGGTTAATACCAAAACCTTGGTCACCTGCTAATGCTTCACCACTCAACTTCAAAACAATACGTTGAAAGTTTCTCTTTGCCA
>ENA-OWLZ01000581-OWLZ01000581.1-metagenome-genome-assembly--contig:-NODE-581-length-10048-cov-10.391374_pt1 | contig 10048 bp, 4 predicted proteins | sample MGYA00245341_ERZ651117 | MGnify/ENA primary metagenome ERZ651117 (study PRJEB26857, sample SAMEA4031763) | metagenome | biome: human; feature: oral; material: saliva | place: Philippines | collected 2014... | reverse complement strand
AATAAATCACCCGTTTTTTGCGATTGACACGAAAACCACGTGGGCGGGGCAGGAAAAAAGCAAAGACAAAAAAGGGGATCATAATGATGTCTAAGATAAAGTCTTTTAGCGGTGATTGAGGACCTAGTCCATCAGTATATATTTCATATGGTGTTAGTTCTAATTTTTCCTCTCGAAATTTATTTCCTTCTTCTCTTCTTTCTTTATAGGATTTATATTCTTCCATAAGCATTTTATCTCTATGAAATGCCCACTCATAATCTCTTTTTGTATCTGAATGACTATAAAATGGGATAACAGATAAGCCATTAAATATATTGATAAGCATCATCCCACCTAAAACAAAACGAATAAATCCTCGGGCATACCCATCAAAAATCGAATCTCGAATTTCAATTTCATCTTCACCCCGCTTACGAATGGAGTAGGCAATATCTTTGTTTGGATTAATAAAAATCCTACTGAAAAACTCCCCAAGTTTATCTAGCCAGTCTTTGTTTTGTTGTTCTGCCATGTTTTCTTTATTCATCTCAAATAAAAGTGCGGTTGATTTTCTAAGCGTTTTAAAACGTTGAAAAATTTTACCGCACTTTTCAATCAACCTGTTTATTAATCTTGCAAAGCCGGTGATTTTTCGGTTTCTTTCCAGTCATCATTAACTTCGTTAATTAAACCTTCTGAAGCCAGTTGTTCATTAAGTTCTTGTTGTTCTTTGACGGCTTTGGCATAGCGTTGCATTTGTTGTTTGTAAGAAAGCGAATTCCAAAATGCTTTGTGTTCTGCGATAGCTCGGTCGATTTTCTTCCGACTGGAAATGGGAAAACGAATAAAACTGAAGCTGTTACAAAAAGCAATGGCAGGACGAAGCCATGGGGTGCGGTAAAATCTACCGATATGCTTTAAAAACTCAGGGTTTTCTTGAGTAAAGAATTCTCGCATAGCTTTAATAAGATGCATATTATGCAGATGGTTCGGCAGAGGATAACAACCTAAAAGTTCAGCCTCGGTGTATTTCCCTTCCACCACAAGCCCTGTCATCAACAACGAAAAGTGTTTGCGGCTACCGAACATATAAAAGCTAAAGCGGTTATATTTCATGCCCATCAACGGGTCGCCTTTATCCGGCACCGGAATGACAAAAACTTTATGAAAGGCCTGCATATAAATGACCCGCTCTTTACGGTTAAGTCGAATGGAGCGGTGGCGTGGGTAGAAAAAGAGTACAAATACCAAAAAGATTGGAATTAGCTCAAAGTAAAACACATGTCTTTTCCAAAAATCTTCTGTGACGTAGGGTTTTCTAAATTCTTCGTAGGGTTCAGGTGGGTATTTTTCAGGATAACGCTGGAAATAAGTTGGGTCACCATCATGAAGAACATACAGGTTATATATTGGTTTGATCTGTTCGTCAGGATTCAATGCCCACAGATAATCATATTTAATTCCTTCATATATACTAGATAAAGGAACTTGTTTATGTTGGAGATCTAAAAATGCAATCACAGAGAAAATGCCAATAATAAGAGTTCTGAAGAAACCACGTAAATAGCCATCAAAAGTTGAATTTTTAATTTCAATTTCATCTTCATTGGGTTTGCGTATTGAAAAACCTAAATCGTGATATATTTTTTTTAAATTCATATTATTTCCCTGCCATATTTAGTGTGTGTAAATCTGACTCAATATTTGCGCTTGATTGATTGTAACGAGGGAGAGTCGCTTTTATTTCTAAGCCCACAATATCACGCTCATCAATAGGTCCTGATTCACCAGTTAACGTATCTACGATCTGCCAATTTGGAAAATATAGTATTGCTTGTCCAGGCTCGCTGTCATTAAAGTGAATTTGTGGGCTGGTTTTGACCGTAAATGCTTTACCTGTACGATTAATTATCGCTTTATGAGAAATGGAAATCCCTTGAGCAATAGCTAAATTAGTGATGTTAGGATGAATCATACGAATGTGATGTTTATCGATCACTTCAAACTTAATTTTTTCGGTTATAGAAAAGAGTCTTTGCATTTCAATTTTATAATAAGAATATATATTCTTATTTTGTAACATATTACTACTTGCTTCAAATATATACTTACTAAAATCCTTAGGTCGTCCTATTGACCAATCATAAGCCCCAACAGCTTCTCCCCAATAATTATCACTACCACCCCAAAAGCTATGTTTAATCCAAAGCTCCATGTCGCTTTTCTTAAATAACGCCAAACCGATGCCAATTAATAACAATACCGCTCCTACATAAGGCAACGCTATTGCTACTATTCTCAATGCTGTACCGGCAAGTGCCACGTTCGCTGATGTGGATGCCATCATGGTTAACGCGGTGCCTAACGTTGCGGGCGATAACGCCATTAAGGCAGAACCAGTCCCTCTAGACACCGCCCCCCAGTAGTCTATTTCATCGCCTTTGTATTTAGCTTCATGGGTATTTGCCACTTCAACTAACACGCCAATACCTGCCAGCGCTGTGCCGAAATTAAACAACCCCGCCCTTGCAGCTTGCCAGCCGCTTGAGAATGTTGCTCCTGTTGCATTATTAATTGCTGTTAAAGACATGCGCTGACCGGCAACCTGCCTAAATTCAAACCCTAACTCACTGCCCGGAGCGACTTTTTCTGTTAAGGCTAATAAAGTAGCAAATGTGGCATTATTTGCCCAACGCCCTTCTTTGGTATAACTGGAATCTTCAGTAAAAAAGCCTAATATGGCTGAAAAAGCAAATAGTTTTGCTGCACCATCAAGTTTGGATGAGAGCTCAGTTACCCGTTTAAAGTCTGAATCATCTACTTTTAAGCCTTTAGGAAGTTCTGTTCTTATAGGAATGAGCTCTTCTGTAGTGAGTTTTTTTCGTGATGCTTTTAATTTATTCGCATGACTAAAAATCTTTTTTTCGGATAAGAATTCCTCTTGCCCAAATACACCGGTTTTTCGATAAACTTCTTCCATATTCCGCATGATTTCAGTCCGTTTATAGTACCGCTTGCCATTTTCTCTATAACTACCTGCTAGTACCACTTCATTACTGATAACTTGAACAATTCGATCAAAAGAATAGAGATTGAAGCGATAAAAATTTCCCATGTTGGCAAGAGAACTTAAAAAATTTTTAAAAGAGTCTAATAAATTTTTTAATGATTCTACTGCTTTTGCTAAAATTTCTTTTTGCGTTTTTGTCACTAGATCATTCTTAAAGTTGAATGCAGTAATTAAAGCTTGCTGCCCTAGGGATGTATAACTTAAATGCCCAATAAGCCCCTCAAAATACTGACAGCATAAACTAGCCATAGGCTCACTTTTGTTTTTCTCATATAACTCAAATAAATTTTTTATTTTGGGAGTGTTTTTCGCAATATGATTACAAATGCTATGCACTACATTATCTATATGTGTATTAAATAAGTTGGGTATTTTTGCAATTTTATTAATCGTATTGATACCATGAATGGTTTGAGTTATGCCTAATTCCTTCTTAAGTATTTCAATGATTGAGTCCTCACTATTGTTGAGATGAGAGTCCTTAATATTTAATTGGGCATATACTTTCTCTATTGTTATGTCCATTTTTGCATCATACGGCACATATGGAGAGACAGCACGATGTCTTTTACTATTTTCCGCTTTCTGTAATTGTGTGACATGTGCATCAATTATCTGTGCAGTAATAAACGCGTATTCATATTTTGCTAAGACCTCTTGACGTTTATCATCTAAATAATAAACGTAATAGTCTAAGTCTCTTGCTATACCAATAGGATCATCTAATGCAACAATAACCCCTTCTGAATGGGTTATTTTCTGTAGTTGCTCTTTCCAGGATCTAAGCTTTCCTATGGGATGACTACGATATAAGTTACTGGCATAGTCTCGTACATACATTGTTTTGATAGCAAAATCATTAACTATATTCTCTGTCGTTTTTATATCTAATGTGAGGCCAGAAGGCGCATTAGTCGGAATTTTTTTCATCCAGAACATCTTAACTAAAGGATCTCTTTCTATTGCTTGCAATAGTTCGTATGGCAACTTAAATTCCGAGTACATAATATATGCTGTTTCAATTGCCTTATTTAACTCTATAAATGCAGTATATCGCTTTCCGGCTACATTAACTTGTTCTATTTCTGCTAGTTGAGGAGCTTCCCTAGTAGCGAGATCTACATTGTTGTTTTGTTCAAGTTGTTGAGAATTATCTTCGTTTACCTCATTTGATGTATCGTTTTGAGATATATCCTTTTCAGATGTATCCTTTTCAGATTGTTCTTTAACCCATTTCTCAAAAAAATTCTTAGACCATTTATGAAATGTTTGTTTATCACCATCACTATTGCAGTCATAAATATACCAAGCTTCACCATTAGATGCTTCAGTAGTTATTTTAAACTTTTGACATTCAGCTTTAGTCGCCAAAATATAGATATAACCATCACGCAAACGGCGGATATCATAATCACTGTTCATTTCAGCTATTCCTTTTGGAGGAGTAGGTATTGTGCCGGTGTTTTTAATTTTTTCAAATGCACCGTCTGTTAATGCCCATCTTGTGGGATAAAGTCGAATAAATTCTTGGCATGGTTTGGTTGCTTCATCGGCAGGTTTTGCTTGTGGTTTATAATCTTGTTCTTTATTTGCCATTTTCTTATTCCAAATTTAAGAGATTAAATAATTGTATTGCACGGGCTAAGGGTGCCGGGAACTCTTGTTCTAATTGTTTTTCAAGTGTTGCAAAATCTCGTCCGTTTTTTACCGCACTTTGTTTGGCAACAGCATATTGCACGATTGCTGTTTCGTAAATATAGTTTTTGTTTCTAGCTTCATCTAAATTTTTAATTAATTGTTCTTGCTCCAGAGGGGAATAAACATGAGGATAAGTTTTTAAAATATATCCAACCATTTTTTCTCTCGTTTCCAGCCACTTTTTATCTTTAAATCCTTTTATTTCAAAATCAGTTAGGATAATGGGAATGTTTCTCGTGTCTTCTGGTAATGCTTTAATTTGATAATAATAAAAACTATCTCCAATGCCAGAGGCAAAAGCATGAATAATGCGCTTTTCATAACCAAAAAACTTATTAAGTTTTTCGGGGCTGGTGGCGATAACATCTAGATAATTACGTAACACTTTCGGGTCATAAAAACGGAAGAAAAACCACTTTCCATTTTCGTCTTTCATTACTGGAAAGTGGCGAAGATGGTGTAATACGGTATCAAAATCATAACGGGAGTGGATAAAAATGCCTAACTCTTCGTGCCAATTGAATCTTGTCATTGCACCTTCATCACTAAACAAGCCCATTAATTCGCTCTCAGCTTTATAGTCTGGGTAAGGGATAACTTCGACTAAATAAGGGCCTATTTCTTTGGTGATTTCCGCAAACTCGCCTTGGAATAGGTTTTCAATTCTACAGTGAAAGCTTTCTGGTTCTAAAAGTTTATGTTTATTCGCGTCTAAGATGAAATAACATTTTAATTCCGGTAATGGTTCACCAAACAGTGCGATATCTTTTTTTAGTGTGTTTTCATCCCAAACAGGTGAGGGGAAAACCGGCTCCTGGTGATTTTCAGACCAACCCAGTTGAGTCATATTGGGCGGAATCGGTGTGTTAGGGAAGAGCAGCTTAAAAATCTCATCAGGTGCAAAGATTTTCGGGTGGCGCTCAAACTGTCTATCTAGCAATTCCACATTGTTGATTTGATGACAAAGTAAGTAATTAGTCTCACTAGCAAAGTTTTCTTTTGGTTTATCCCCAACTAATTCTACTACCCGTACTTCACCTTCTTTTAATCCATTAGCTTGATACGCAAGCCACATCTGCCCATGTCGTTGAAAAAAGATTTCAGCTTTCAGAGGGGCTAATTGATACTGATAATGCGTTTGTTCTGAGTTAAAGGTGGTTTTTATAAGCTGCTCAAATGTTTCTCGACTATCGGCAAAAGCCAATAATGCGACAAATTTATCCGTACTTGGAGATTCTTGTAGGTATGCAGTGGAAATCCAAAGGGATATAGACATAATGTTCCTTTTAAAATGATTGAAGAGGCAAAATGCCTTCTGAAATCATAGCAATAACTGCTGTGCAGTTCAAATCTGAAGGTTGAAATATAAATCTCAAGAAAATAACTTAAAAGATGACCGCACTTTATGAATGAAAGCCAAAGTGCGGTCAAATTTTTAGATGTTTTTCATCATGAATTACGCAATATCAACTTGGTATTCACCCTCTTCAAAATTGATTGTGATATTTGACATTTTCTCACCACTCGCGATGCGTTGAAGCAATGCTAAGGAAAGTGGTGGTAAAAGTTGCCCTTCAAGAATCGCATCGACCAAACGCGCACCATTTGTATCAGCTTCGCATTGTTGTTCAATGTGTTTAAGAATATTTTCTGCGATAGTAACAGTCGCTTTATAACGTTCAGCGATTAATTTCTCTAATTTCGCTAATTTTGCTTTTACAATGCGTTGCATTACATCTGTCGTTAAATAGTGATATTGCACAATTTGCATACGGGCAAGCAATGCCGGTTTGAAGAATGTGAGAAGCGAACGACGTAATTCTTCATCACTTTTCACGGCAAACGGATCATTTGCAGCATCAAAACCACAGTTTGAGGTGAGCATAAAGAGAATATTTTTACAGTCAATTAAACGACCTTCACCATCAGCCAGTTCACCTTTATCAAAAGCTTGATAGAACAAGTTAAGCACATCTGGATGGGCTTTTTCCACTTCGTCTAATAGCACGATAGAGTAAGGTTTTTGACGAATGGCTTCAGTCAATAAGCCACCTTCACCATAACCCACATAACCCGGAGGCGAACCAATTAAACGTGAAACAGTATGTTTTTCTTGGTATTCAGACATATTGATGGTGGTCAGGAATTGTTTGCCCCCAAAGATATGTTCTGCAATTTGAATTGCGGTTTCAGTTTTCCCCACACCACTAGGGCCAACAAGTAATAATGCGCCCAACGGGGTGCCAGCACGGCGTAAGTCCGCCATAGCAGTAAGCAAGTTTTTGTGAATTTGCTCAATGGCTTGAGATTGCCCCTTGATATTGTCATTAAGAATATCAGGAAGCTCAGTGAGTTTAGTGAGTTCATCACCAGTCATGCTATTTACAGGAATACCAGTTAAATCAGCAATCACCGCAGTAATTTGTTTGCTGCCCACTTCAGCATGAATTAAGCATTCTTCAGGCTTGATTGCTTCATATTCTGCTTTTTTCGCTTGTAAGAGTGCGATCAATTCTTGTCGTTCTTCTTCAGTATATTCTTTTTCAGAATCAGAGAGCTTGCTCCGTAAGGATAAAATTTCTTCCACTAATGCTTTTTGAGATTCAAATCGAGAAGAAAGCACATTTTTTTCTTCGGCTAATTCAGTGAGTTGGTTTTCTAGTTTTGTTTTTACTGTACTATCAACTGTTTCACCTAGCTGATAATCACGATCAAATTCAGCAATGGCAACATTGATTTCATGGATCTTATTATCTAAGTAGCTTAAGCGTTTTGGTGGTGTGTCTTTTGCTGTAGAAACGCGCGCACAAGCCGTGTCTAAAATATCAATCGCTTTATCCGGAAGCTTTTTCGCCGCAATATAACGCGCAGATAATTTTGTTACGGTTTCAAGTGCTTCACCCGTGATATAAACGCCATGCGCTTTTTCGTAGAGCGGTTTTAAACCACGTAGAATGACAATACTTTCTTCAATGGATGGTTCATCTACTTTCACTAATTGGAAGCGACGAGATAGCGCAGGATCACGTTCTACATATTTTTTATACTCAGACCAAGTCGTGGCTGCAATTGTGCGAAGCTCACCACGAGCAAGAGCCGGTTTTAAAAGGTTGGCTGCATCGTTGCCACCTTCGCTACCACCCGCACCAATAAGTGTATGGGCTTCATCAATAAAAAGAACAATTGGCGTTGTGCTATTTTTTACAAAATCAATCACCGATTTTAAGCGTTTTTCAAATTCCCCTTTGATTGATGCGCCAGATTGCAAAGCGGCAAGATCTAGGCTCCACAGTTCAACATTTTGTAAATGTGGTGGAACTTGTTTATTGACGATGCGTAATGCTAATCCTTCAATTAATGCACTTTTACCGACACCCGCATCACCAACTACAATCGGATTGTTTTTTCTTCTGCGTGAAAGAATATCGATCATGAGATCAATTTCTTTGTCGCGAGCGAGAACCGGATCAATATTACCCGCAGAGGCTTTGGCGGTTAAATTTTCAGCAAAACGTGCTAAATCAGATTGATCTGTATGTACAGCTGAAGGGGTCGCGGTATTTTCTTGTGTCGTTTGAGATTCTGCGGAGCCTTTAGCAAATACAAGTAAAGATTGACGTAATGTTTCTTTGTTAATTTGATTTAAGTAGCTCGCAACAGCAGTTGGTAAATAGCGCGATGCATTCAATGTTAATGCTAAGAAAATGCTTGCACTGCGAATTTGTGTCTGCTCAAACTCAAGTGAGCCGAGTAACCATGCTTCTTGCAACATTTCAATCAATAACGGCGAGAAGCTTGGTACAGAGTCAATATTGGTATGAGATGTTTGCGTTTTGCTGAGTAAAAGTGCGGTCAGTTCTTCGTGAGAAATGTTAAGTTTATTTAAAATAAAGCGAACGTCTGAGAATGGATTTTCCAATGACTTAAGTAATAAATGGGCTGGAAGCACTTCCGATTCACCGCAACTAATTGCATAAGCGGCAGATTCTTCTAACATTAATTTAGAAACGTCATTTAATGCCCCTAATGTCGCGGCTAAGTTAATTTTGATCATTATTTGAGATCCTTATGTTTAATAAAGCATTTGAAAGATAAATAAACTTAGGTATTTTATTTTTTTATATAGAAATTTACTACAACTATTTTTACTATTTAGAAATAGATGAAATTACATTATACTAGGCGATATTTTACGCGTTAAACAAAGGACAATCATGGCTGTTCAATCCGACTACCGTTACACCCTTGATGCCGGTGAAAAACATACTTTTGATGTGATCAGTTTTAAGCTAACTGAAGGGCTTTCAGAACCATTTCGGTTAGAGCTTATGTTATCAAGTTTTGATCCGAATATTTCATTTTCAGCATTAATGGATCAATCCGTGACCTTCACTTTTTGGCAAGGTGAACAACCCGTTCGCTATTTGAATGGAATTGTGACCAGTTTCGGTTTGGGGAAAACAGGGTTTGTTCGTACGCATTATCAAATGGTGGTGGAGCCGGCTTTAGCGCGAGCAGCATTTCAATCTGATAGCCGAATCTTCCAACATCAAAACAGCGAAAAAATCATCCGCACTTTATTGCAAAAAAATCGCGTAGAAAAGGTTTCCTTTGAGCCTTTACCTTCAGATTGGGAACGCGAATATTGTGTGCAATATCGCGAAACCGATTTGGCTTTTATTGAACGCTTGGCGGCAGAGGAAGGCTGGTATTATTACTTTGACCATCAAGCAGACAGCCATGAGTTGCGTTTTGGTCATCAAAGTATTGCTTCTCCGATTCTTGGCACCTTAACCTATAATGCGAAGCCCGCAGGGGACCGTTCATTTGCTTGCCTTTGGCGATTTGACTATTGCCGTAAGGTGACGACAACAAGCCAAACCTTACGAGATTACACCTTTTTAAATCCGAATTACAACCTCGAACATCAACATCATTCACAGGCATCCGCGCTCACTGATAGTGACACTTCAAAAAGTGCGGTCAATTCTGCGACAGTTTATGAAAAATACGATTATCCAGGGCGATATAAGAAAGATGAACAAGGCAATCCGTTCAGTCTTTATCGTTTAGAATCAGAACTGGCCCTTTCTGAAACCGCCAATGCGGAAGGTGATGACATGCGTGTTATTCCGGGTTATGGTTTTACCTTAGAAGGGCATGCCAACTCAGCCTTCAATCAAGATTGGCTAGTGGTGCGTGTCGAGCATTCAGGTAAACAAACGGGTAGCTTAGATGAAGAGGCGGGAGAAGAAGGCAACCGCTATGAAAACACACTTTTCCTGATTCCTCACAACA
>ENA-OWLZ01000579-OWLZ01000579.1-metagenome-genome-assembly--contig:-NODE-579-length-10069-cov-5.316856_pt1 | contig 10069 bp, 8 predicted proteins | sample MGYA00245341_ERZ651117 | MGnify/ENA primary metagenome ERZ651117 (study PRJEB26857, sample SAMEA4031763) | metagenome | biome: human; feature: oral; material: saliva | place: Philippines | collected 2014 | study... | reverse complement strand
ATAGTATTGTTTCTATTTCAATACCATAAGGTTGTTAACTTAAAAGAATTAATTAAATCTTCATACAGCGCAATTGAAATTAAAGAACAGTATGTGGAAAAGTTGATTGTACAACTGCGTGAATTGACTGATAAGATTGTTGATCATGAGTTAAAAATGTCTGTTAGGAAAAATGTTTCAGAATTGTTGGAAGAAAAAAAGTCTGTTAACAATTTTACAAACGATGAAAATCAAGCCAATCATTCAGAATCTAAGCGTAAATTTTATGGTGAATCTGGAAATACTTCAAAACACGAATACTCTACTAAAATGGAGGAGACGAAGAATAAAATTATTGAGGAAATTGAAAGAGATACAAGTGTTACCGCGGATCAAAGTATAAAGGATCTGATTGCTGAGATTAAAGAGTCAGAAGTGCTAGTTGCAAATCAAAAGTTACACTATAATGAAATGGTGTCGCAATATAATAAAACAATATACACTTTGCCATTTGCCTTTTTAAGAACAACTTTTGGTCATTCAGAAATAAACTATTTATAACATTTAACAAAATGATTAAGACTAGAATATAGTTAAAAAGGTGAAACAATGACCGCTGGTGTGAGATGTTCTAATTCGAATACGATTTTGCCTTTCTATCAAATTTAAAAAAAGAAAGGAATTGATTTCCCACTAAAAGCAGTGGGAATCAAGTTGGTTAAAGCTATTTTATCCGAACTTTAATATATGGGTACTCAAGGAAGAAAAAGTTTGACTTGCCTTCCCAAGTCGCTTAAATTATTTTTAGCTGTTATCGGAACCGGAATTGCTTCAGGTATGGTTGGTATTGTTTGTCATTACCTGTTGGAGCTTGTACAAGTTATTGCATTTGGTAATGATCAAACTGACCTCCTCATACAGTTTAAATCTGTCAGTGCCTTTCGTCGTTTTTCAGTTCTACTTGTAGTCGGCATTTTGGCAAGTTTGTTTTGGTATTTTCTTCAACGGCGAGTTTCTCTCCTTTCTATTAGTAAGGCTAAACAACTCGTTGGTAAGAAGAGCCCCAATTTTCTTGGTCAAGCTTTACATGCTTTGATACAGGTGGCAATTGTCGGAGCAGGTGCCTCAATTGGCAAAGAAGGAGCGCCTAGAGAGTTAGGTGCTCTATTTGGTGGTAGTCTATCCAAAGGTTTGGATTTAGATGTTCCTGACAGACAATTGTTAATTGCTTGCGGTGCGGGTGCTGGTTTAGCTGCAGTTTATCAAGTTCCCTTTGCTAGTGTTTTGTTTGTTTTGGAAACCTTAGGAGTCTCTTGGAAACTAAAGAATATTATTATTATTCTTGCGACTACTTATGTATCTGCTTATTGTGCAAAACCAATTGTTGGTGGACACGCTTTATATATAGTCGATAAAGTGACTATCGATTCTTCCAGTTTCATACAGGCAATCATCTTAGCATTATTTGTAACACCACTTGCCATAATGTTTGGATATTTGGCAAAGACGGCCAGTAAACATCGCATTACAGGCAAAGAAATTCTTTGGACTTTGCCCTTTGCCTTTCTGATTCTTGGTGGACTGTCAGCTTACCTTCCTATATTTATGGGAAATGGACAGGTTTTAGCTCAATGGATTTTTTCTGGGAACGCTTCAGCGTATCTTCCTGTCATTCTCATCATCAAATGTCTATTAGTCTGTCTACTTTTAAGGAGTGGTGCTTATGGTGGAACTCTGACACCATCTTTTGCTTTAGGTGTGGGTACGGGTTATCTGATAACGGTGCTTCTCGGGACTTTTGGATTATCTTCTAGTCCTAATTTGGGAATGCTTCTAGGGGCAACCATAGTCTTAGGAACGACGCTTGATGCCCCCCTAACAGGAATAGCCTTGGTTGTTGGTTTTACAGGTACTGGAGGAGTTATCGTATTCCCCCTTATACTAGCGAGTATCCTATCAAGGATAATAAACAATAAATGGAAGGAAAGAGTATGAATATTCATTTTATCTTACACGAAACATTTGAGGTTCCAGGAGCTTATTTGAAATGGGCTCAAAAGCGTGGACACCATATTTCGTCAACAAAGGTTTATGAGGAAGAGAAACTTCCAGAAACTGTTGATGGTATTGATTTCCTTATAGTAATGGGTGGACCTCAGTCGCCTGATGAAGATCGTCAAGTCTTTCCATACTATGATCCAAAGGCTGAAATTGCACTAATTCAAAAAGCTATTGATGCTGATATCTATATTGTCGGGGTATGCTTAGGGGCTCAACTTTTATCTGTAGCTTATGGTGGGAAATATGAACATAGTCCAGAACGTGAGATTGGTGTTTTCCCTTTGACCTTAACTGAGGAAGGATTAGCTGATGAGCACATTAAAGAATTTGGTTCTACTTTAAATACGGGTCACTGGCATGGTGATATGCCTGGTTTGAGCGACAAGGCAGTTGTTCTTGCGACCAGTAAGGGCTGTCCACGCCAAATAATTCGCTTTAGCTCTAAACATTATGCCTTCCAAGCACATTTAGAGTTTGATCTTGAAGCGATTGATTTACTCATAGCTGCGGATGGTGAAGAGCATTTGCTTGAGCAACATAAGGTGCTACCTTTTGTTCAAACACCAGAACAATTGCGTGCCCATGATTATTCTCAAATGAATAAAAAGTTATTCGCTTTTCTAGATTCACTAACCCAGGGCAAAACATTTAAGTAGCTCATATACTATTAATATAATAGTAGAAAACTTTAAAAAATTTAACTTAAGAATGGTAGAGAGTATGTCCTGATTATAACTCTATTGAAAAGCTAGGAGAATAGAAAATCCTCTTAGATGCGAGGCAACTACGTCAGATTCCTAGTTTTCAGTTGCTTTCTGGTTGCTCATTTACCTTCATAAATAATAGAAAGGATGGGTTAACCGTATTCAATGAACTGAATACGGGCGGAGAAGAGTGAAAAAAGATAAACTGGTTAGCATTTGCAATGCGTCGTCGGTTTCCTATTTTTACTTCGTCTCTGTCACCCTTTATATCTTAATTATGTCTATTCATATTTCTGCCAAACAAGGAGAGATTGCTGATAAGATTCTTCTTCCAGGGGATCCTTTGCGTGCAAAATTTATTGCCGAAAATTTCCTTGAAGATGCTGTGTGTTTCAACGAAGTCCGTAACATGTTTGGTTACACAGGAACATACAAGGGTGAACGTGTCTCAGTAATGGGAACTGGGATGGGGATGCCATCTATCTCTATCTATGCTCGTGAGCTCATTGTTGACTACGGTGTCAAAAAATTAATTCGCGTAGGGACTGCTGGTTCTTTAAATGAGGATGTTCACGTTCGTGAGTTAGTGCTAGCACAAGCAGCAGCAACGAACTCTAACATTATTCGTAATGACTGGCCTCAATACGACTTTCCTCAAATTGCAAGTTTCAATCTCTTGGATAAGGCTTATCACATCGCCAAAGATCTTGGTATGACAACACATGTTGGTAATGTTTTATCTTCTGATGTTTTCTACTCAAATTATTTCGAAAAAAATATTGAGCTTGGGAAATGGGGCGTGAAAGCTGTTGAAATGGAAGCAGCAGCACTTTACTACCTTGCAGCACAACACCAAGTAGATGCTCTTGCTATTATGACTATTTCTGATAGTTTGGTAAATCCAGATGAGGATACAACTGCTGAAGAACGTCAAAATACCTTTACTGACATGATGAAAGTAGGTCTTGAAACTCTTATTGCAGACTAGATTATGAAAAGGATGTCTTTAGCCATCCTTTTTTGATTAGCCGAAAGGATATATTACTTCGATAGCTAGAAAGGTTAAAAGTTTTCAAACTACAAGAATATTCTAAAAATATTTGAAGGATTATATTTCTAATAGTCAGATAAATAACTGACAATTTGATAAAGCGGCTTAAAAATGTGAAAAAACACTTACAATATTAGAGATAGTGATAGAGAATAGATACTTGATAGGCTTATGAAAAACGGTTTCTTCTTTTTTAAAAATAATGACAATTGAAATGAAGTTATAGTAATGTTATAATGATAATGGGAAATATCTAATTTAATAGTCAGGAGCAATTTATATGAGTTCGCGTACGAAGCGTAAGCAGAAACGGACGAATAATAGATCGTGGGGAATGGTCAACATTGGGTTGACCATTCTGTATGCTATTTTGGCAGCGGTCTTATTATTCATTATGTTCAATTATAACTTCCTATCTTTTAGGTTTTTGAACATCATTATTACCCTTGGTTTGTTAGTGGTTCTTGCCATTAGTATCTTCCTTCAGAAAACAAAAAAATCACCACTAGTGACAACGACTGTATTAGTAATTTTCTCACTAGTTTCTTTGGTTGGTATTTTTGGATTTAAACAAATGATTGATATCACTAATCGTATGAATCAGACTGCAGCCTTTTCAGAAGTAGAAATGAGCATTGTGGTTCCGAAGGATAGTAACATCAAAGATGTGAGTCAGATTACTAGTGTTCAGGCACCAACTAAGGTTGATAAGAATAATATCGATACTTTGATGTCAGCTCTAAAGGAAGACAAAAAGGTTGATGTCAAAGTCGATGATGTCTCTTCCTATCAAGAAGCCTATGACAATCTTATGTCTGGAAAATCTCAAGCAATGGTTTTGAGTGGTTCTTATGCAAGCCTACTAGAGTCCGTTGATAGTAACTATGCTTCAAATCTAAAAACGATTTATACCTACAAAATTAAAACGAAGAATAACAGTTCTGCGAAACAGGCGGATTCAAAAGTTTTCAATATTTATATTAGTGGTATTGATACCTATGGTTCGATTTCGACAGTATCACGTTCGGACGTTAATATCATTATGACTGTTAATATGAATACGCATAAGATTCTTTTGACGACAACACCTCGTGACGCATACGTTAAGATTCCTGGTGGTGGAGCGGACCAGTATGATAAGCTAACTCACGCAGGTATCTATGGTGTTGAAACATCAGAGCAAACTTTGGAAAATCTTTATGGTATTAATATTGATTATTATGCACGTATCAACTTTACGTCATTCCTTAAGTTGATTGACCAACTTGGTGGTGTGACAGTTCATAATGATCAAGCCTTCACAAGTCTTCATGGGAAGTTTGATTTTCCAGTTGGAGATATCCAAATGAATTCAGAACAAGCTCTTGCTTTTGTTCGCGAACGTTATAGTTTGGATGGAGGAGATAATGATCGTGGTAAAAACCAAGAGAAAGTTATTTCTGCGATTGTAAACAAGTTGGCTTCGCTAAATTCTGTATCCAACTTTACGTCAATTGTTAACAATCTTCAAGATTCTGTTCAAACAAATATGTCTTTGGATACCATTAATGCCTTGGCTAATGCACAACTTGATTCTGGATCTAAATTTACAGTTACTTCGCAAGCAGTAACTGGTACAGGTTCAACAGGTCAATTGACTTCTTACGCTATGCCAAATTCTAGTCTCTACATGATGAAACTAGATGATTCTAGTGTAGAAAGTGCCTCTCAAGCTATCAAAAATCTGATGGAGGAAAAATAAATGATTGATATTCACTCACATATTGTTTTTGATGTCGATGATGGTCCTAAAACTTTAGAGGAGAGTTTGGAGCTTGTTGGAGAAAGTTACGCTCAAGGTGTGCGTACGATTGTTTCTACCTCCCACCGTCGTAAGGGCATGTTTGAAACCCCAGAGGATAAAATCTTTGCAAATTTTTCAAAAGTTAAAGAGGAAGCAGAAGCACTTTATCCAGACTTAACTCTTTATTATGGTGGTGAACTTTATTACACCTCAGATATTGTTGACAAACTTGAAAAGAATCTCATCCCTCGTATGCACAACACGCAATTTGCTTTGATTGAGTTTAGTGCCAGAACATCTTGGAAGGAAATTCATAACGGGCTGAGTAATGTGATACGAGCAGGTGTAACACCGATTGTTGCTCACATTGAACGCTATGATGCTCTTGAAGAAAACGCTGACCGTGTTCGTGAAATTATCAACATGGGTTGCTACACACAAGTTAATAGCTCTCATGTCTTAAGACCAAAGCTATTTGGCGATAAAGAAAAAGTGGGAAAGAAACGTGTGCGCTTTTTCTTAGAAAATAATTTAGTTCATATTGTTGCTAGTGATATGCATAATCTTGGTCCAAGACCACCATTTATGAAGGATGCATATACTATTGTTGAAAAAACATATGGAACTAGACGTGCGCGTAATCTCTTTATCGAGAACCCACAAACACTACTTGAAAATCAATACATTTAGGAGAAACTATGACTCAGGAAAACACGAAACGTGTTGAAATCGATGTACTTGCACTTTTGCATAAACTTTGGATCAAAAAGGTATTCATTCTTTTTACGGCCTTTTATGTAGCTGTCTTTGCCTTCTTGGGAACTTACTTCCTAATCCAACCTACATATACGTCATCTACTCGTATCTATGTGGTTAATCAAGCCAATGACAGTAAAAATATTTCAGCTCAAGATTTGCAGGCTGGCACATTTTTGACAAAAGACTATAAAGAAATTATTACATCTAATGATGTCTTATCTGAAGTTATCAGGGATGAAAAATTGAACATGACTGAAGCTGAGCTTGCTAAGATGATCTCAGTTAATATCCCTACTGATACACGTCTTATATCGATTTCTGTTAATGCTAAAACAGGTCAAGACGCTCAAGCCATTGCTAATAAGGTACGTGAAGTTGCTTCAGAAAAGATCAAGAACGTGACAAAAGTCGAAGATGTGACAACACTTGAAGAAGCTAAATTGCCAGAGTCACCATCTTCACCAAACATTAAACGTAATGTCCTTCTTGGAGCAGTACTTGGAGGATTCCTTGCAGTGGTTGGTGTATTGGCTCGTGAAATCTTAGATGATCGCATTCGCCGTCCAGAAGATATTGAAGAGATTCTCGGAATGACACTTCTTGGAATTGTCCCTGATACAGATAAAATTTAAGGAGAAGAAATGCCTCTATTAAAGTTAGTAAAATCTAAAGTAAACTTTGCCAAACAAACAGAAGAGTATTACAATGCCATTCGCACAAATATTCAATTTTCTGGTGCTCAGATGAAAGTGATTGCGATTAGCTCTGTTGAAGCTGGTGAAGGAAAATCAACAACATCTGTTAACTTGGCGATTTCATTTGCTAGTGTTGGGCTCCGAACACTTCTGATTGATGCGGATACTCGTAACTCTATTTTGTCAGGAACATTTAAGTCAAATGAGCCTTATAAAGGTCTTTCAAATTTCCTTTCAGGAAATGCTGATTTAAATGAAACTATTTGTCAGACTGATGTTTCTGGCTTGGATGTCATTGCATCTGGTCCTGTTCCACCTAATCCAACAAGTCTTTTGCAAAATGACAATTTTAGACATTTGATGGAAGTTGCTCGTAGTCGTTATGATTATGTCATCATCGATACGCCACCAATCGGTTTGGTAATTGATGCCGTTATTATTGCCCACCAGGCTGACGCAAGTCTCTTGGTTACAGCAGCTGGAAGAATTAAACGTCGCTTTGTAGCCAAAGCTGTTGAACAATTGGAACAAAGTGGTTCTCAATTTTTAGGTGTCGTTCTTAATAAAGTTGATATGACAGTGGATAAATATGGATCATACGGTTCGTATGGATCATATGGTGAGTACGGGAAAAAAACAGATCAAAAAGAAAGTCATTCAAGAGCACATCGTCGTAGAAAAGGATAGCATTAATGGGGATAATGCGGCTCCTTATACATTAATATTTTAAGAGGAGTTAAGAGTGAAAGAAAAACAAGAAATTCGTCGCATTGAAATTGGAGTTATACAGTTAGTTGTGGTTGTGTTTGCATCCTGGTTAGCTAGTAAATTACCTTACACTGAGATAACAAAAGGAAGTATTGTTCTTCTAGGTGTGGTCCATGTTGTCACATACTATATCAGTAGTTATTATGAAAATCTTAAATATAGGGGCTACTTAGATGAGCTTATTGCAACAGTTAAGTATGGTTTTATATTTGCTCTAATTGCAACCTTCCTATCATTTTTTGCAGATGGTGATTTTTCGATTTCACGACGAGGACTTCTATACGTCACTCTTATCGCATGTACTTTGTTATATCTGACAAATACTCTTTTAAAGTACTTCCGCTCATCCATTTATACACGCCGTAAAGGGAATAAAAATATCCTCTTAATTTCTGATCAAGCACGTCTTGAAAATGTCTTGACTCGTATGAAAGACAATATGGATGGTAGGATTACTGCAGTCTGTGTTTTGGATAATCCTTATTTCACAAATCCTTTTATTAAGAGTGTGAAACCTGAAAATCTTGTTGAATATGCTACACACTCGGTTGTTGACCAAGTACTAATTAACCTGCCTAGTGAACAGTATAAAATTTGGGACTACGTCTCACCTTTTGAGCTTATGGGAATTCCAGTATCCATTAATCTAAATGCACTCGAATTTATGAGTCAAGGAGAAAAACGTATCCAACAGTTAGGTCCTTTTAAAGTTGTTACTTTTTCAACGCAATTTTATAGTTACGGTGATATCGTAGCTAAACGTTTTCTCGATATCTGTGGAGCCTTGGTTGGTTTGCTCTTATGTGGTTTAGTAGGAATCTTTCTTTACCCTCTTATCCGTAGGGATGGTGGTCCAGCAATTTTTGCTCAAGATCGCGTAGGTGAAAATGGACGTATCTTCAAGTTTTATAAATTTCGTTCGATGCGAGTAGATGCTGAAGAAATTAAGAAGAATTTGATGTCACAAAATCAGATGTCTGGTGGTATGTTTAAGATGGACAATGATCCACGGATTACCAAAATCGGACATTTCATTCGTAAAACGAGTCTTGATGAACTTCCACAATTTTGGAATGTTCTAAAAGGTGATATGAGTTTAGTTGGAACACGCCCTCCAACATTGGACGAATACGAATCTTATACACCAGAACAAAAACGCCGTCTTAGCTTTAAACCTGGTATTACTGGTCTTTGGCAAGTAAGTGGTCGTAGTGAAATTACTGATTTTGACGAAGTTGTCAAACTAGATGTTGCTTATATGGACGGTTGGACAATCTGGCGCGATATCAGAATCTTATTGAAGACAATTAAAGTAGTAGTAATGAAGGATGGAGCAAAGTGATGGCTTTCTCCATTTCTTTTGATGGTGATTAAATGACAAAAACAGTTTATATCGTTGGTTCTAAGGGAATTCCAGCAAAATATGGGGGATTTGAAACCTTTGTTGAGAAGTTAACAGAGTTCCAACAAGACAAAGCTATTCAGTATTATGTGGCTTGTATGCGTGAAAATTCAGCTAAATCTGGTATTTCAGCAGATACTTTTGAGCATAATGGAGCAAAATGTTACAACATTGATGTTCCTAATATTGGACCTGCGCGTGCGATTGCTTATGATATCGCTGCACTTAATAAGGCCATTGAAATTGCTAAAGCCAATAATGATCAAGCACCGATTTTCTATGTTTTGGCCTGCCGAATTGGTCCCTTTATCTCAGGTATCAAGAAGAAAATCAAAGCCATTGGTGGTACTCTAATGGTGAACCCAGATGGTCATGAATGGCTCCGTGCTAAATGGAGTCTTCCTGTCCGTAAATACTGGAAAATATCAGAACAACTGATGGTTAAGCATGCAGACCTTCTGATTTGTGATAGTAAAAACATTGAGTCTTATATTCAAAAAGACTATGACAAATATAGTCCAAAAACAACTTATATTGCTTACGGAACCGATACAACCAAATCTAAATTGACTAATGTTGATGAGAAGGTACGTTCATGGTACTCTGAAAAAGGTGTTAATGAAAATAACTACTACCTTGTTGTTGGGCGTTTTGTACCTGAAAATAACTATGAGGCCATGATTCGTGGTTTTATGGCTTCTAACTCTGACAAGGACTTTGTTCTCATTACAAATGTTGAAGAAAATAAATTCTACGACAAGTTGCGTCAGGAAACAGGTTTTGACAAGGACCCTCGTGTTAAATTTGTCGGAACTGTCTATGATCAAGAATTGCTCAAATACATTCGCGAGAATGCCTTTGCTTACT
>ENA-OWLZ01000574-OWLZ01000574.1-metagenome-genome-assembly--contig:-NODE-574-length-10106-cov-4.582927_pt1 | contig 10106 bp, 6 predicted proteins | sample MGYA00245341_ERZ651117 | MGnify/ENA primary metagenome ERZ651117 (study PRJEB26857, sample SAMEA4031763) | metagenome | biome: human; feature: oral; material: saliva | place: Philippines | collected 2014 | study... | reverse complement strand
CAATATCGTTGTTGCGATGTTTGATGTATATATATATAAGGTGAAAAAACGGTGGATAATGAAAGGCTGTACGTTCTTCGAGTTGCGATTTGTAGAAAGCTGTATAACTATTGTTCACTACTTGTTGAATAACAGGTAGCTCTGGGTTTTTTGTTTGCAAAATAACTAAACCTTGTTTACCTTTTCTGCCAGCACGTCCACTAACTTGCGCCATCATAGTAAAAGCGTGTTCGTAGGCTCTAAAGTCGGGATAGTTCAACATATTGTCGGCATCGAGAATACCCACAACCGATACGTGGTCGAAATCTAATCCTTTTGATACCATTTGTGTTCCTATAAGTAAATTGGTTTTACCAGCCGAGAAATCATTTATCAGACGTTCGTATGCATTCTTTGTACGAGTTGTATCTAAGTCCATACGTGCTATGCGAGCATCAGGAAACACCTCCATAATCTCATCTTCTATTTTTTCCGTACCATAGCCACGCCCTTTAATATCTTTACTTTCGCAGTTAGGGCATTGTTCGGGTACTCGTTCGGTGTAGCCACAATAATGGCAGGTAAGCACGTTCATACTTTTGTGATAAGTTAAAGACACATCGCAGTTAGGGCAATGTGGCACCCACCCACAAGTACGGCATTCAATCATAGGCGCAAATCCACGTCTATTCTGAAAGAGAATAGCTTGTTCGCCACGTTGTAGAGCATTTCTCACAGCAGCAATCAAACGTGGAGAAAATGGTCCTGACATTAGTTTACGTCGTCGAAGGTCTTTAATATCCACAACCTCTATCGTTGGTAACTGAATATCTTTATACCTTTGCGATAACGTAACCAAACCATACTTTCCCAATTGAGCATTTTTGTAGCTCTCTATAGATGGAGTTGCAGTGCCTAACAGTGTTTTAGCTCCGTACATTTGTGCCAAAACAATAGCAACCGACCGTGCGTGATAGCGTGGAGCAGGGTCTTGTTGCTTGAAGCTATTTTCGTGTTCCTCGTCTATAATCACTAATCCCAATCGTTGAAATGGTAAGAACACTGCACTTCGTGCACCAAGAATCACTTCGTAAGGCTCATTAGAGAGTTGTTTTTGCCATATTTCTACACGTTCTTCATCGTTGTATCTACTATGATATATACCAAGCTTATTGCCAAAAACACAACGTAGCCGATTGGTGATTTGCACCGTTAATGCTATTTCTGGCAGCAAATATAACACCTGCTTATGCTCCTGAAGAGCTTTAAAAATAAGATGTATGTAGATTTCGGTCTTTCCTGATGAGGTAACACCATGAAGAAGGGTAACATTGTGTGCCATCATCTGCAACAGAATTTTGTCGTATGCAATGGTCTGTGCATCATTCAGAGCGTGAATGGCATTGGGTTGTAGCTTGTCATAACCATTGTTTAGCCTACTAACTTCTTTACGATAGGTTTGTAGAATGCCTTTCTCTATTAGACTATTTATTATGGCTAACGAACAATGAGTGGTATTTCTAAGTTCGTCTTTTGAAACAGCTCTCAGTTGGTTATGCTGTTTGTTGTTAGTCTGAGTTACATCAGTGGAAACCAATTCAGGAACATTAGCAATACCACTTAACTCTAAATAAGACATCAGCACCTTTTGTTGTTTTGTAGCACGAGCAAGACCATCGAGTGCAATGTGTAGCTCTTGTTCGCCACGGAATTGTTTTCCCAAGCAAACATACTCTTCGGTGTGCGGTTTATAAGTATCCTCTCCCTTTAGTCCAGATGGCAATGCAGCTTTATAAACATCGCCAATGGGCGACATATAGTAGTTGGCAATCCAGTGCCAAAGTTGTAATTGTTGTGGCAATAGCACCGGACCGTCATCAAGTATTGCAAGAATAGCTTTATATTTTATACCATCATTATCATCATTGTTATTTGGGTGGTCGGAGGGATAGGTATCACATATACCTATATAAGTCTTTGTTTTGCCGAAAGGAACCAGCAACCGTACACATGGCACTACCTTATCGAGTAATGCATCGGGCACAACATACGTAAAAGTGCCTTCAAGCGGAAGGGGCAGAATAACTTCTACGTATCTCACTACGATTTTAATTCAGGATATTGAATTCGTGTATGATAAATAGATTTCAGACGTTCAATAAGCACTTGTTTTGCTATGCTAACATCACGGAACGTAATAGGACAATCGGTAAAGAAACCATTGCCCATCTGTGCATCTATCAACTTATTCACTAAGTTGCTTATACTCTCTTCTGTATATTCAGGAAGTGAGCGCGAAGCAGCTTCAACGGTGTCGCACATCATAAGTATAGCTTGCTCGCGTGTCCACGGATTAGGACCTGGATAGCGGAATGGTGCATCGTCTATCTCCTCATCGGGGTGTGCATTCTTATAGTTTATGTAGAAATACTTAACCAATCCTTGTCCGTGATGCGTGGTAATAAATTCTTTTATAACATTTGGTAAGTTATATTTCTCTGCCAATTTAAGTCCTTCGGTAACATGTCCAATAATTATTTTAGCACTTTCTAAGTCTGAAATCTTATCATGTGGATTAACACCAGCTTGATTTTCGGTAAAGAATACAGGGTTTACCATTTTGCCGATGTCATGGTATAATGCTCCAGTACGTACTAGTTGCCCTTTAGCATGAATTTTATTAGCAATCTCAACTCCAAGATTTCCTACAGTAATAGAATGTTGAAATGTTCCAGGAGCCACCTCACTCAGTTTCCGCAACAGTTCGTTATTAGTGTTAGAAAGCTCGAACATAGTTACAGTAGAAACGAAACCGAATAGCTTTTCGATAATCAGCATTAAAGGATAAGTAAAGAGGAGGAAGAATCCATTAACTCCAATGTGGAAATACATAGATCCATCAAGTTTTGAAAAATCGTCTGCTTGTATTAGCTGAAGAGCCAAATAAATGGCAGCAGAACCAAAAGTAACGAGTAAAGCCGTGAGAAATATCTGACTACGTTTGGATAATTCGCGTAGAGAAAAGATAGCAATAAGCCCACCTACAAGTTGAACCACAATAAATTCGTATTGGTACCGCACTGCAACAGCCGAAAGCAAAATTGTTACGGCATAAGAAATGAATGCTGTTCGCGAGTCCATAAACACCCGAACGAATATGGGCGCCATTGCGAAAGGAACAATATAGATACTGAAAATGTTGTGTTTTATCATTAACGAAGTTATTATTGGAAAAATAATAAGTAGGGCGTATAAGAATAAGATAGAGCCAGGCTTGTCAAAGTAATCTGTACGGAATAGCGCAATGTAGAGCGTAAACAAGACAACAAGTATTAAGACGTAAATAGTTTGTCCTAAGAGTGTGGACGTTATTTGGTCTTTTGTTTCATTACGTTTCTCAGTAGCTTGTTCGAAGGAATTAAGAACACGATATGTGTGTGCATCAACAATATCGCCACGATCTATAATTCGTTGTCCTTCTAATACCATACCAGAAGCCTGCGGTATCAAACTTAGCAGGTCGTTCATCTCACTCTCACTACGATTCTTATCGTAAATAAGATTTGGTTCAATGTATTCGTTCAGGTTGCATTGCTGTAAAACAGAACGTTTAGTGCTCAATTGCGGTGTAGTAAAAAGGTTCTCGTAAGCACCAAGCGTTGTGAGAAGTTGCTTAACTGGCTTGCTTATAGCTTGCTTTCCTTCTACGATATGCACCATATTATTACTATCTTTTACTAAAGACGTAAAGTTTACTGGGTTTACAATACCCATATCGTATAACTCTTGTAACTTTTGCGCTACAATATTCACATATTCAACTGGCAATCCTGGTATTCCATTCTTATAGTCATTACGGAATTGCTCTACCTTTTTACGCCCAATATTCTCGTTTAAATTAAAATAAGGGACAAAAGTCTTCATTATGGAGTCACGCTCTTCTTTTATAGTCTCTTCACTCTTAAATATAGGGAAGTCGAATTTAGCAATAAGCTGTCCATACATCCACGGCTTTCCCTCGTCGTAGTGATACATTTTGCCTTGAGTTCGTGGCAGAAAGACTATAATAATAGCTGTTGTAATTAACACCAATATAGCTCTTGCAATATGACTGCGCCAGATAATATTGTCGGATTGGATAAATTTTATCATCTTTATTCGTTATTTTGTGGGAAGATTATATTGTTTGCTTATAGAGAAACATTCTAATAATGTGGAACTCTCTTTATTGCACTGTTATTCTTTCTTTCTGTAAATTCATTCTTATAAACTGTGCGAGTGTATTTTTGTGTAATAATACCTCGAATGTATCGCTTAAAGGAAAGAGACCTATCTTGTCCATTCCAATATCAGTATGCGAAAATACAAAAAAAAAGCCTTATAATCGAAAAAAATGCTTATTTTTGCACAAAATTTTAATTTTAACAATGGCAGAAAGAAAAGTAAGAGTACGCTTTGCTCCTAGTCCTACGGGACCATTGCATATTGGTGGCGTACGTACAGCTTTATATAACTATCTCTTTGCGCGCCAACATAATGGCGATTTCGTATTTAGAATAGAAGATACCGACTCTAATCGTTTTGTTCCTGGAGCAGAAGAATATATTGTAGAAGCCTTTCATTGGCTAGGAATTAAGTTTGATGAAGGTGTAACCTTTGGCGGACATTATGGACCTTATCGTCAAAGTGAAAGGCGTGATATATATAAAACTTATGTAAATCAGCTGTTAGATAAGGGTAAAGCATATATAGCATTCGACACTCCAGAAGAGTTGGAAGCTAAACGAAACGAAATTGCAAATTTCCAATACGATGCCCGTACTCGTATGCAGATGCGCAACTCGCTCACACTTACTGAAGATGAAGTTAAAAGAATGATAGACGATGGTGAACAGTATGTTGTTCGTTTCAAAATAGAACCAGGAACAGATGTTCACGTCGACGATATGATTCGTGGCGATGTGTGTATCAAGACTGATATACTTGATGACAAAGTATTGTATAAGAGTGCAGACGAATTACCAACCTATCATCTTGCCAATATCGTAGACGACCATTTAATGGAAATAAGCCACGTTATTCGTGGCGAAGAATGGTTGCCAAGTGCCCCTTTACATGTACTGTTGTACCGTGCTTTCGGTTGGGAAGATTCTATGCCACGCTTTGCACATCTTCCATTATTACTGAAGCCAGAAGGAAAAGGTAAGCTGAGTAAACGCGATGGAGACCGCTTAGGATTTCCTGTATTTCCTTTAGAATGGCAAGATCCCAAGACTAGAGAGATTAGTTCGGGCTATAGAGAAAGTGGATACTTCCCTGAAGCTGTAGTTAACTTCCTTGCACTATTAGGTTGGAATCCAGGAACAGAGCAAGAACTCTTTACGCTCAATGAACTAGTACAGGCATTTGATATCACGAAGTGTTCTAAAAGTGGAGCTAAATTCGATTATCAAAAAGGTATTTGGTTCAACCATGAGTATATTTTACATAAGAGTGATGAAGAGATTGCCGATCTTTTTGCTCCAATTGTTGCCAACAATGGAGTAGATGCAACAATGACACAAGTTACAGAGGTGGTCCATTTAATGAAAGACCGTGTAAATTTTGTGCACGAGCTTTGGGAGCTTTGTTCTTTCTTTTTTATACCTCCAACTCAATACGATGCCAAAACTGTAAAGAAACGCTGGAAGGAATATTCTGCGAAACAAATGACAGAGCTTTCTCAAATTCTGGCTGATATAAGCGATTTCAGTGTAGAGAATCAGGAAACTATCGTAATGAAGTGGGTAGAAGATAAAGAGTATAAGCTTGGTGATGTAATGAATGCATTCCGCTTAGCTCTTGTTGGTATTGGAAAGGGACCAGGAATGTTCGACATCTCTGCCTTTCTTGGAAAAGAAGAAACCTTGCATCGTTTGCATAAAGCCATCGAAGTGTTAGGTTAAAATGTTATGTACGCTAATTCGTAAATAAGGATAGCTATGCTATACAATATTATAATGTATATTTACCAGGCTGGCATTGCCATCTATAGCCACTTTAACGAGAAAGTGAAGAAAATGTGGATAGGCGAGCGTGCAGCCTTTGGCGTACTCCAAAAACAAGTGGAGCCAAATGCGAAATACATTTGGTTTCATGCTGCTTCTTTAGGTGAATTTGAGCAGGGACGCCCACTTATAGAGAAAATAAAGAAGGAATATCCCAATTATAAAATTCTTTTAACATTCTTCTCTCCCTCTGGATACGAAGTAAGAAAAAACTATGAACAGGCAGATATCGTTACTTATCTGCCTATTGATACTGTTGCAAACGCACAAAGGTTTTTGCGTATTGTGCGTCCAGTTATGGCTTTCTTTATAAAATACGAGTTCTGGTATAATTATTTGCATATTCTACGCCACCGTAATATACCTGTCTATAGTGTTTCAAGTATATTCAGACCCAATCAAATTTTCTTCCGACCGTATGGCAGACAGTATGCTGCTGTGCTAAAATGCTTCTCTCATTTCTTCGTACAGAACGATTTAAGTAAAAGTCTTTTGGCGAAAATTGGTATAAATAACGTTACGGTTGTGGGCGATACACGTTTCGACCGGGTATTACAGATAAAAGATAACAGTAAGAAGTTACCTTTGGTAGATAAGTTTATAGGTAATCAAGATGTAAAACTTGCTAATGGAGTTACCAATTCTTTACATCGTGTGTTTGTTGCTGGTTCTTCATGGTTACCAGATGAAGAGATCTTTATAAAATATTTCAATGAACATAATGATTGGAAACTCATTATAGCTCCCCATGTTATAGCCGGCACTCATCTTCGGCAGATTTTACAGTTGCTAAAAGGAAAGAAAGTAGTGCTCTATACTGAGGCTACCGAAACGAATGTGGCAGATGCCGATGTGCTTGTTATAAACTGTTTTGGTCTGTTATCATCAATTTATCATTATGGCGATGTAGCATACGTAGGTGGAGGCTTTGGCGTTGGTATTCATAATGTGTTAGAAGCAGCAGTTTGGGGCTTACCTGTAGTCTTTGGTCCGAACAACAAACGCTTCGCTGAGGCACAAGGATTGCTTGCCTCTGGAGGTGGCTTCGAGATTGATAACTACGAAAAGTTTGCACTTATAATGGATAGGTTCTGTTCTGATAAAGTTTTCTTGCAAAACAGTGGTAATACTGCTGGTAGCTTTGTAAAACAACTATCGGGCGCAACAAATAAAGTATTTTCAGATATTAAGTTATGAAATATCAGATAACATGCGATAATTGCGGTACACAATTTATTGTAGAGGCAGGCGAAGGACAGGTTATAGAGTGCCAATGTCCACACTGTCATGGTAAAATGGAGATAACATTACCTCTTGTTTCAGGTGTAGATAGCATTAACAATGAAACTCTTGAGCAAATCAGTAACGATATCCAACAGCCTATAGAAGGTGAAAAGCTAAACGATAATAGGAAAAATGTGCTGATAGGCCTTATTATAGGATTGCTAGTTATAACACTTGGGGTGGGTGCTTACTATATTTGGTTACGTCCGGCTCCTGTAACACCAGAACAACAGCCTACAGCAATGGACACTATTCCATACGAAACAAATACAGAACCTGTAGTAGAACCTTCGGTTGATACAGTAGCTCGTCCTGTTGAGAGGGAAGAAGAGGAAGTGCGCGACACTGTAACTCATTACAAGAAAAGACATAAACAAGAAAATGATACAACTAATGTAGAACGGTAAATTATCCTACGAGTTGTATTATAATAAGGTACAAGAGCAAGTTACAATGTACACTTACAAAAAGAGAATAAGAAGATGAAGAAAATTATATTAACAGGCGATCGTCCTACTGGCAAACTACATTTGGGACACTATGTGGGTTCACTACGCCGCCGTGTAGAACTCCAAAATGCTGGCGACTTCGAAAAAATGTTTGTCTTTATGGCTGATGTGCAGGCGCTAACAGATAATGCAGATAATCCAGAGAAAATTCGTCAAAACATTATAGAGGTTGCATTAGACTACCTTTCAGTTGGTCTCGACCCCGAAAAATGTACACTGTTCATACAGAGTCAGATACCAGAAATATCGGAACTAACTACTTTCTTCATGAATTTAATAAGTGTTAGCCGTGTTCAGCGCAATCCAACAGTGAAGACGGAGATAAAAATGCGCAACTTTGAAGCAAATATTCCAATGGGATTCTTTAGTTATCCGGTATCGCAAGCAGCCGATATTGCAACTTTTAAAGCTACAACTGTTCCCGCTGGCGAAGATCAAGAACCTATGTTGGAAGTAGCACGCGAGATAGTTCGTCGTTTCAATCAGGTTTATGCTCCTGTACTGGTGGAACCAAATATTATGCTTCCAGAGAATGCTACTGCGCGCCGTTTGCCTGGAACCGATGGTAAGGAAAAGATGAGTAAGAGCCTTGGCAATTGCATTTTTCTTTCCGATGATGCCGATACTGTATGGAAGAAAGTAAAGAGAATGTACACCGATCCAACACACTTAAATGTTTCAGACCCTGGTCATATAGAAGGAAACGCAGTATTTACATATCTTGATGCTTTCTCAACCGATGACGATTTTGCTGAGTTTTGGCCAGAATTTAAAACCCTCGATGAATTGAAAGCTGCTTATACAGCAGGTGGAATAGGCGATATGAAATGTAAGAAACTACTCAACAACGTGTTGAACAAGATGTTAGAACCAATTAGAAAACGTCGCCATGAGTTTGAACAAGATATTCCAGAGATATATAATATATTGAAGAAAGGTTCTGAAAGCGCACGTCAAACAGCAGCTCAGACACTTTCTGAAGTGAAAGAAGCAATGCAAATAAACTATTTTGACGATGCTGAATTGATACGTAGCCAGTCTGAACGGTTTAAACAAAAAACAGATAAGTAAATATAGGGATACTCTATATCTATGATTTTATAGCATTGTTGAAAGATAAGAAAGAGACTTTTAGTTTTCAAGTGGGCTTGTTTTGCATTACAAAACAAGCCCATTTTTGTTGGTTGATAGCCGAGAAGATTATTGTACTTAAATTTACTCCAATATACTTTAAATTTAAAGATATAAGGGTGCTGTTAAAGTGTTTATGTATTATTTAAATCAGCATATTTCGAAATAAAAAACTTCATACTCCTTATTAGAATAAGCATCTTTAGTGCTATACAATATAGCGCCATAAATGTGGTTGTTTGTTATGATGTCTAAATTGAAACTGATAGATATCTAAAACGAACGTGATAGATATCTGTGACGCAACTGATAGATATCTAAAACAAACGTGATAGATATCTGAAACAAAAGTAACCAATACCTTATATATTCTGTTTGATTTAATAAAGCAATTACAAACCCATAAATAGTGATAGAATGGATAGCACAACTGAACAGAGTATTCAATTAGCCTTCGTGTTTAATAGGAAAAGTCAGGCGATTGTTGCTATACATAGTACCCCCACCCATACAGCTTACAACTTAAATCGGAATTGAGGTGTGGATATTATCCGATGGGGTATTGGTTAAATATAATTAAATGTTATCATTCTTTTTCTTTTACTTATTAAAAGAAATACCTTTGCAAAAGTATACAGAAAGCAACGTCTTAATGTACGCCTTTATGTTATATCATAAATAAAGACAGTTTAGCTTAAATAAATCTATTATGGGAAGAAACAATCTAAGCACTATTTCAAGTAACCAATCTCGTTCTGAATTCAAATGGAGAATAGGTAAGAAGAGATTGATGGAATAAAAAGATTACTCCACTCATAATGTGTGTTATAGTTGCGGAATATTCAACAAGTATAAAGCTAATTTAAATATGTGTTACACAAATATATAAAAAGTATATGGCTATGAAGAATGAACGAAATCAGATTCAAGATGTGCGACGACAGCACAGAATATTTCAATAGACCGTCCAGGTATCAGAAATCTTAATCCTTTTAAATACTACGTGAGCCGTTACGGTATTGCTGTAGGTAATCCGGAATTACGACCATCAACATGGTGGAATATTCGACTTCGCAGCAATATAGAATTTAATGGTGGAGAACTTGTTGGCGGAATTAATTTAATGCATATTTGACATGTCCTAGTGGTCTGTTGT
>ENA-OWLZ01000567-OWLZ01000567.1-metagenome-genome-assembly--contig:-NODE-567-length-10170-cov-4.975779_pt1 | contig 10170 bp, 5 predicted proteins | sample MGYA00245341_ERZ651117 | MGnify/ENA primary metagenome ERZ651117 (study PRJEB26857, sample SAMEA4031763) | metagenome | biome: human; feature: oral; material: saliva | place: Philippines | collected 2014 | study... | reverse complement strand
ATCTCAAGTGCCTGAACGAAGTGAAGGTAAAACAAAGGTGATAAGGCAACAGCACCTACCGTTTACGGTATGCGCCGAAAGGTGCAATATGGTAGATTTTCCTATTTACAAAAAACGAGTGAATCTTTTGATCCACTCGTTTTCTTTTTATGTCTTAGTTTTTTTGAATTTGTTTATATAGTGTTTTACCCTATACTAATGATGTAGCCAATGAGCGATAATAATTGAACAAAGTAATAGACTGTTTTAGTTTTATATTGATAGGAGGGATGATATGTCATCTTTAGAAGTAGATTCTGCAGTAGCAGTATTAGTAGCAGTGCTTGATGCACTTGAGGAGTAATCTTAGCTTTATCTATTAAATTAATTATTACAAGGTGGTGGTATTTTGAGTAAGTATAGAATTGGTTTAGAGAAGTAATTTTAATTACATTGTAAAGGTAGGTGATTATATGTCAGGTTTTATGCCGCCTCAAACAAAGCTTGGTAAGTGGTTGCAGGCTATAGGACTCGTTAAGTTTTAGAATGTTTTAGTAGATAATATATTTTATGTTGCATAATGCAACAATTGGTGTAGATTTTGATTTTGTTAGAAGATAGTTAAAGGACCTAGTACATGGATGTGTAGCTAGGTCCTTTTGTTTTATAAGGGTATTTTGTATATGTAGAGATCTTACGATAATCGTATATTGGGTAAGTATTACATAGTTGGCGCATGAATCAATGCAGTTTTATAGATGGTTTCTAGTTGATTTTTTAGTGGATTATCGTCTGTAATGCGTACTGCACAACCAAGTTTTAATAGATGTCGCAAAATATCTACTTCTTGGAATGGTAGATAGCTGACAGAGATGGTGAACTCTTCATCAGTAATATCTTTAGCGTGGATTGTATAGTTACTAAAGTAGTTAAAGCAGCGATCAACAGCATTATTTGCGTCATGTAAGGTGAATGTTACAGTTCGCTTTGCCCCATCTCTAAAGTTTGTATATACAGTTTCTATATCTGCTAGTCGTGGTATATCTATTGGTATGATGTTAGATACATTGCGCAGTGGATAGTCTAAGAAGGTATCCATTGTATGGTTATAAGCAATGAGGGTATAGCCGTTACTTCCTACTGAATACTCTATCCGGCAAGGGGATACTACTACGTTTTGTATTCTAATCCGTTTGTTACTTTGGATGGCTTGTAAACACTGAGTGATTGATTCCATTGATATGGGTGTATCATCTGTCATAGTTGGCATACGTGTCCATGTTCCTATTGGAAAGGTGGTATTTATAGATTCTAGTTCCCTAGATAATACCTGGCATAGCTCTGGTGAAAGTAGCCAATTCGCACGTGAATCAGAAATAAGATCTTTTAGGAACATTCTTTCAGCATCACTAAGAATAACGAGAGGTAAATCTGGAAGGATAGACTCTAGGACATTGGTATTATCATTTGACTCAACTAATGCATTGGCTAATAAGTACTCATAATCATCATTCCTCAAGGCCTTTTTATATACTGACGGCGTAAGTAGTCTACGTTGATTGATTAATTCCTCAATATCCTTTTTTGTATAGTTAATACCATTAATCATGTCTAACTGTAGTTGATATTGTGTTGTAAAGGTAATCGCATTGATATCATTTAGGACAGATGATACATAGGTACCATCTATGTCTTTATCTTTTTTTGCTTTCTTATTACTATTCTCTTTTTGGTGAAGCGGATGAAGGAAACGATTAATTTTCTTTCGCTTTTTATATCCTTCTGGCTCTATAAAATTCATATCTAAAGAGGCATATAGATTACTGTAGAATCTCTCTTTAATACTAGGTTTACTAGTGTATGTAATATATACATAAGGTAAATAGCTCCGTAATAATGGTAGCAATTGTAATGCATCTGGTACGTTTAGTTGCAACTCTATATATTCATTTGTTATTGAAAGTACCGTTAAAGAATCTCCGAAATGTCGAGTGAATTGATCGTAAACTAATTCATAATTTTCTAAGGTTAAGAAGTGAATGATACAAGTATCTAATATGTTTTCTTTTAATACTCTTCCTGGCACATAATCAGTGCTATTATATTTAGTGACCTCTAGAGATTTGATGCGATCAATACGGTTCCATTGGATGCGTCCATTGTTGATACTACATAATATATTTTTATTTTCTCCATAGTAAGTATATAAAGATACTGGGCTAACGATTTCTCTAGGTTTGCCTGATTCGTAAAACGAGAGGCGTACCTTTTTGTGTCGGTGCAAAGCATCAGCTAAAGGATAAAAAATATCGCCATCGATGACATTGTTAGGATTGTTATCCTTGAAAGAGAAATAGGTATTATTAAAGCCATCATACTTGGATTCTTGCTGGTCCTTTAAGGAATAATCATATATTAGATACATAATTTTCTTGAGAAGGATGTGACCGGCAGCGGAGGTAATGGAGACGTTCGTATAAAAGAATACAGCTATTGCCAACCCTTGTAACTGTTGTTTTGATAGTTCTTCTATAATAGTTGGTTTAATTGAATAGATGTAGCTTTTTGTACGCTCAGTTTTTTCTATAATGCCTAAAATCTCTAATGTTTTCACCTGACGTTGAATATATTGTTGATCAATAAGGCTAGGGGGTTCTTGTTTTTTGTTTCGTTGTTTATATAGGCTTTCAACTAAATCAATATAGTGATCTAAGTATGGATCTTGGTTTAAATTATTATATAAATCAGTAATAGTCACATCATCGTTTGAGCTGATATAAGAGATGATACATAACTGTACATAAATTTGTTCTGGAACGGCAGCATATAATTCATATACATTGTTGAGATAGTTATAGCCGTCTGCAAAATCATCTTTTGCTAAATGATGAATGGATGTTTTTCCTACTCGTTGCGTATAAATATGGCGCATAATATCAAAATAATCAAGACGCCGAATGACATCATCGTGCTGACTTTCTTTAATACCACGAATAGTTGCCTTGCCTCTATTATGATTTCCGAAGGTTAAGCTACGGATAAATTGGCGCATACTAGCTAAATCATTTAAATAATTAGTTGTTGTTGCCATAATTCATTCCCCTTTAATATGTACACTCCCAACTGTACAAAATTATTCTTAATTATGAATATAACATGATACAATGTAAAATGTAAGGACAAATGTGAGTCTAGATCTTGATAGTATAGAAATGGCCTAGTGTATTTAATCAACTAATGTAGGTTTGGTGGTAGTTATGGCAATTCATAATATATTTTTATCTTTTCTAAGTAAAGTATCTAATACGAGTATAAAGCGGATTATAAATACAGATATGGACGATACTATTCGCAATAGTATTGCTACAAATGAATCAGCATTGAAATATATTTTATATCATACATGGCAGGATAAAAAAACTGAGAACACATCTTTTGATAAAATCTTTTTATTATGTACCGATGGTGTAATAGAACATAAAGATGATAATCCATCTTCATATGATATCTTCGTTAATCAAATGTGTGAGTTTTATGATGTGTTGGGTAATAATAAACAGGATTTTATAGATTCGCTACACCCTGTGCCATGTGGTATGGACTTAGATGATATTAGTCGTATTAAATCTAGCATTATCGAAATATCAAAGGCAATTCTTGATTTTAAAGAAACTTTCACCAATGAAAAAGATGAGGTTCGCCTCTACATGGATATTACTGGTGGTCCACGTAATGCAGCGATGATCCTTCTCGTTATTAGTCGAATACTTGCGTATCATGGCATCATCGTTGATGATGTGTATTACTCTGGCTATAAAGTGATTGAGAATGGTACTGACCAGATTACAGTTCATAAAGTTTTAGATATTTATGAGCTTTTTGATATTATTGCGGGGTTTGAAGAGTTTAAGCTATTTGGTAGTGCTAAAAAATTAAATACTTATTTTAAGCGTACTGAGAATAGTGGCACGGATTCGGTTAATCCGACTGCTACTGCTACCAAAGAATTACTCAAGGCTATGGATAGCTTTTCAGAAGCTATTAACATTTCAAGCCGTGGGGCCTTTGAAAGATCTGTAGCACGGTTGGATGATAGTTTGTCCTTGGTGAGTCATACAGCAAGTGACTCAGATAAGAACAAGTCTTTTGATCAGGAGCTCGTTAAGTTATTACATAAGCCTATTGAGCAATCTTATACTACACTTTTACAACATCACCATAACCATACATCTGATGAACTAGCCTATATCGATTGGTGCTTGGAGCATGATTATTTGCAACAAGCACTGACACTATTTTGTGAATATGTACCAGAATATGCAGTGGAAAAAGGCATTATAAAGTATGATACAGTCGCGTTTAATTCATATTATGAAAGTCAACAACAAGATAAAGATAAATGGGTTCTTCAGGCAGCTATAAAAGCATGGAACAGAGCGGGGCATAACATCAATTTTAGTACATTTTATAACGTGGTAATGCCAGATCATGATAAAAATTTAGCTGATAAAGATGTGCGTTCCATGCCTATGCGTTTATTTAACTCGATTAACACTGCTCGAATGCAAAGCTTGGCGAACATAATCAATATACAAAAAAATGCAGTAGCTCCTAGTATCGATAAAGCGATTAGTAGTTACATTAAATCAGTTAGAAATAGAAAAAAGGAAATACGACTTAAAGAAAAAGATCCTCAAAAGCAGAAGGATCGAAGCCGTTTGATGGTAGATGAAGCAACGACTCGACTTAAGGAAACCTGTGAGTCTTTATTAAATCAGTATGGGTTTACCCTTTATGTACAAGATGAAAAATACAGTGGGAATTATACCTTGTTAGAGTATATTTCTTTTTTACACACGATTCTTGAAAGTGCGGAGCATGTTGCATCCTTTAATACTATTTTAGAATCATTGCGTAAAAATATAATCTCTGAAGTATTGAGTAAAGATGAATATAAAGCATATATTAGTTGTGACGTGAACAATGCTTCATTTAAATTTAAGCAAACTAGTAGATTAGCATATAATACGGTATGTAATGGTATATTAGATCATTTAGTAGGTGTAGATAAGCATAAGACCTATAAGAGTTTGATTATGCATCGACTACCCGACACGAAGGACAGTTCCTTATCAGCTGCTGAACTGTTATTATCTCAACGAAAACCTTATCAAACAGGCGTTCCTTTATTTGATGTTTCTGGTGTATATGTTCCCCATGTAGCATTAGATAAGGTGGCTAAAACAATGAAATTTATCGAAGAATACTTTGAGATAAAAAAAGCCCGTAATGACAGCAATCATGCAAATAAAGAAGCATTATGTAAATATACTACATCCCAAGAGTTACGCTATGAGATGCGTAAGTGTATACGCATAGCGCGAGAGCTAAGTAATAAGTAGAATATAATGTTAAAAGGCTATAGATACTTTATCTATAGCCTTTTAGCATAGTCTAGTTATTCTTGATTGTAAGTACGGATATACTCACGAATATCACGAATATCGTTAAGACACTGAGTTAATTCTCTTTTAATATCTTCACTTTTAATGAATTGTCCCCGTTTTTCTTCGCGTGCATGGGCTGTATCATTACGACTGCCCTTTAATGTTCTATATAGGTTTAATATACGAGCTACCTGTGCTATTTTTTCAGGACTATTTTCTAATGCTGGATGAAGTGTCAGCCCATCTATACCATAGAGATGATTTGGGAATCTATCTATTGGATACTGATATACGACACAGTTAGCAAATAAATAACGATATATAAGATCATTATTTTGATTTGTAAAGATTGAAATAAATGCATCTCGTACTTTGAAGAGCTTATTTGTGTTGTTAAGAGTAATTTCATATTGATCATTAACTGTTACAACATCATTTGGTAATTCTTTAATTTCTTTAATTTCCTGGATAAGTGCATCTGTAAGATATCGTCTAATCTCTTTATCGAAATCATTTATACCTATAATAGACTTTGTACTTATACCTACATTACTGATTAGTCGTAATAACTTACTAGGTACATTAATATTATTATTGGTGAAAGTTTTGTATTTTAAATATTCATAAGTATCTTTATTGGCCTCATTTAAGATGATTTGATTCATATCATCTATTAGCTGATCTTCAAACTTAGGATACTGTGTATCCTCTCTTGTAATATTAGATGTAATATTATTTTTCTTGTTTTGTAAAACCTGCTGGATAATTCGTTTAGACTCTTTTGAGAACTCATTACTAAAGTATTTTGATAATAAGCTTTTGATTTTGTTGTTAATTTTAATGGCCTTCGTATTAACAACCTCTATTATCTTTGCTGTATGCTCATTAATCGTATTAAAACTCTCCATAGAAACACTTAGTTCATTATCTGAAGTTGTAGGAAATATACTTTTATCTAATAAAATCATTTTAGAGTCTAAAATTGCACGAGGTACAAATTCAACGAACAATGCCAATGCCTGTTGTAGATATCCATTTGCGAGGCACCAATCAATGTAAGCTAAATCATCTTCTTTGTTATCTAGAACCGTTTTATAGTTATTTTGAATCTTGTTGCTCATTAATTTAAGGGCTTCAATTTCAAAGTTTTTATGATCTTCTAATGCATCTATAGTTGTCTCTTTTTTGGCTGTTTCAATGTCTGTTAAGACTGTATGAATATCCTCCATAGAGGTTTGGAACATGCCACGACTAGATAGTCGAACGGCCTCTGAAAAATCTCCCATACTAGCAATTAGTTTTTTTATTTGAGCATCTGGATTTTCTAATGTATTTACATAGTTTGTTAGCGTATCAACACTACCAAATTGGTTGAACTCGGCAAACCCTGTAATCATATCGTAAATATTATAGATGGATGTCCCTTCATATACTCGAACAATGCTATTATTATTAGCATTTACATTGGCATATAAAATAGATCCAATTTGAATACCTTGAAATGCTACAAGGCGAATAATGGCAATCATCAACATAATAGCTGTTCGGGGACCGCCAGATAAATCTACATGCAAGATAACCTTGTCGTCAGAAGGCTTTCCTTTATAATACTCCATTATAGCTTGTGACATATCGATGATACTGTCCTTTAGATTATCAATATAGTCGATATCACCACAATTTATATAATTAATTATTTCTGGTTCCCACGGAATAGGTATCTTATTCTCTTTAATATAAGCACGCATCTGATCTTCAAATACACTAAGACTTGATATGTTACATTCTTTAAAGGTATTTTCCATTTCTGGTGATTTAAAAAAGAATAGCTTATCTAATTTGAATTGGGTATTCTCTTTTCTCTTAGTATGTAACAGATACTTTAAGGCGGATTCGTTAGTTTGAAGGATACTATCAAAAGGGGCTATTTCACTTAGATTAACCACTGTTTTTTCAAGCTTTTGCGGATTATATGGAATGTTTTTCGTATATAAAGTACTTAGGAATGTTAGATAAATGTGATGTTCCATAATAGGGCTCCTAATAAACTGAGATTCAAAAATGAAACTTTTATGAATACTATACCAAAATTTATAAGAATTACATAGGGGTATTACATAGGGGGTGGTTTGGCATAACAACTGATATACATAAAAAGTGAGTATAAAACTTCACTTTTGTCTTAGTTTTTTTGAATAGGGACACCTGAGCTTCCGTTTTATAATAATCTTGTAGCCGATATGAAAGCTCTTTTGAATCGTAAAATTAAAGGTTAGTCCTAGTTTTTATGAATTCATAGGCTAATTAAATTAGTTTATACTTTAGATAGTTAACGTAGGTTCATATAACATGGAGGTAATATGCGTAGTAAGATTGGACGGTTAGACTTGTAATTGTAGTTGTATTATCTTGCTTTATTTTGAGATTTTATTATAGGAGGAATTAATATGTTACCTTTATTTGCAGCAGCAGCGGCAGTATCCGCATGGGAAGGCTTTGCAGCCGGAGTATCCTTAGGTGTAGCAGTATATAAAGCAACAAAGTCGTAAGACCCATTGTTGTGTACAATATGAGAAAGGTTGGTGATATGATGTATCCATTTGCAGGATTTGCTGTGGGCTTAGCCCTTTGTGCATTATTAACAGATGAATAATATTAGGAGGTGTTTGTATGGCACTATTTGTAGACTTTGGTTTAGTTCATGTGTGTGTTGAGGCGTAATTTTGGTTATTATAATTGAATCTTATATTAGTTAGACCTATTTGTATGATGTCATATAAATAGGTCTTTTTTACATGTAATACTTATGTCAAATCGTTTTCCTATACGTTAAAATGGACCAAAAAACTAATACATATAGATACTATCTAGACTTTGCTAAAAATAGGTTAAAAAGAAAATGATGATAAATATTGACGTAAAAATTAGAAACCCTTATAATAACTGTATTCTTAGAAAAATCATTTACCACCAGTATTTACCTATGCTCATCGGCATTTTTGATCCACTGGGAGCCCAAACTGACCATTTACGGTGTGAGGTTTGCCAAAACCTAATTTTAAGCCCCATGAATACTGGCATTCTAAGACCCGCTGTTGCAACAGTGCTTACCGTTTACGGTATTGAAACAAAATTTTTGGCGGAAATAATTTTATTGATTTCTAATGTTGCAACAGTGCTTACCGTTTACGGTATTGAAACGCTCTTCTTTTACGGCAAAGCGTTTACCTTGTCGTAGTTGCAACAGTGCTTACCGTTTACGGTATTGAAACACATCAAGCATCGTGAGTTTTTCAATGCAATGATAGAAGTTGCAACAGTGCTTACCGTTTACGGTATTGAAACGAGAGGAAGAAGCGATATGATGTGATATCGACTTCTCCCGTTGCAACAGTGCTTACCGTTTACGGTATTGAAACTAAGGGTGGATAAGGGCGAATGTGTCTTAGCTATTCAAAAGTTGCAACAGTGCTTACCGTTTACGGTATTGAAACAAGCGAAATGCAGAAAACTTTAACACTGGGTCTACTTCGTTGCAACAGTGCTTACCGTTTACGGTATTGAAACTTTGGTGCTGCTACTGAATCAGTATCAATAGTATAATGTTGCAACAGTGCTTACCGTTTACGGTATTGAAACTTCAGAACCGAGAAGGAATTCAAGCTTGTCTTTCACGTTGCAACAGTGCTTACCGTTTACGGTATTGAAACAAGACATCTCTTGTCCTTCACCTAGACGATAGGATTTAACGTTGCAACAGTGCTTACCGTTTACGGTATTGAAACCACCGAATGTTGCTATTACTACTGCTGTCATTGTTACGTTGCAACAGTGCTTACCGTTTACGGTATTGAAACCCAATATTAAGCAAGGCAGTTTTTCCGAAGAATTTCAAGTTGCAACAGTGCTTACCGTTTACGGTATTGAAACGACGGTATTTGAGAGATGCCGTCTTTTTTCTTGTATTTTAGTTGCAACAGTGCTTACCGTTTACGGTATTGAAACTAGTGATTTTGCATATGAATACTTAGATGTATTGATTAAGTTGCAACAGTGCTTACCGTTTACGGTATTGAAACTCTTTATGTTTTTCATACACATCACTAGGCAATGCATAGTTGCAACAGTGCTTACCGTTTACGGTATTGAAACATTTAATATTTTCGATATAATAGTTTTGATAATTACATATGTTGCAACAGTGCTTACCGTTTACGGTATTGAAACTTTATCGAAAACGTTATTCATCATCATATTTTTGTGTAGTTGCAACAGTGCTTACCGTTTACGGTATTGAAACTCCAGTAAATTCTATGCTTATTACAGCGTATAATAAAGTTGCAACAGTGCTTACCGTTTACGGTATTGAAACGAGTTAGGACGCTATACAAATACTAACTCATTCTTTGTTGCAACAGTGCTTACCGTTTACGGTATTGAAACTGTAAAATTAATTAACTACCATAGAATTACAGTTATGTTGCAACAGTGCTTACCGTTTACGGTATTGAAACGAGATAGGAATCACTAACTAAAACAGTTAAATAATTTTGTTGCAACAGTGCTTACCGTTTACGGTATTGAAACTGCCATGATGTACGCTACGTGACCACTCGGCATTATCAGTTGCAACAGTGCTTACCGTTTACGGTATTGAAACCAGAAGAACAAGGTTCTACTGGAGAAAGCTCAACGGAGTTGCAACAGTGCTTACCGTTTACGGTATTGAAACTTTAGTACTTCC
>ENA-OWLZ01000565-OWLZ01000565.1-metagenome-genome-assembly--contig:-NODE-565-length-10186-cov-6.705952_pt1 | contig 10186 bp, 10 predicted proteins | sample MGYA00245341_ERZ651117 | MGnify/ENA primary metagenome ERZ651117 (study PRJEB26857, sample SAMEA4031763) | metagenome | biome: human; feature: oral; material: saliva | place: Philippines | collected 2014... | reverse complement strand
AAATTTTCTACTTTTTTTACTTCTTCTGTTTCAGCTATTTTTTCTGTAACATCTGAATTTATAATTTTGGAATTTTCTGAAATTTGACTCATAACTTTTTCATAAATGTGATCCGAAACATCTTTAATATAATTTTTGTCAACAACCGCTTTATTTGAAGCAAAATCATCAGTTTCCAAAATTTTATTTTTATTTGAATTTTTCTTCTGATTTTTATAAAGTTCATAAACAAGCACATATCCAAGCAGCCTTTTATCCTCTTCATACTTAAATTCATTCAAAGTAAAAAAAATCGCACTTATTGTATCCAGCAAAAAATCCACCGATAAATCCGTCTGCTTTTTAAACTGCTCCTTCAAATAATAGGAAAAATCCTTTAAAAAAGTTTCAATTACAAGCCCATCTTCCCAAATCTTGTCAATAAAATCAACAAGTCTTTCCTTGTCACTTTTTTTTATTAAATTCAGGAATTCCTCCAAAATCACATCAGGCACTACTCCCAGAGCCTTCTGAGTTTTTTCAAGATTAATTTCCTCATTACTAAAATTTGACACAACCTGCTCAAAAATAGAAAAACTATCCCTTGCACTTCCCTCAGACTTCCGATATATCAAATCCAGACTCGCATCATCAATTTTAATGTTCTCCTTCTGTGCCACATTTTGAAGCAGCTTTTTTATATCCTTCTTATCAATTGGCAAAAAGTCATACCGCTGACATCTGGAAATAACCGTATCTGGAATCTTATCAATTTCTGTTGTTGCAAGAATAAATATAACATGTGCCGGCGGTTCTTCCAGTGTTTTTAAAAGCGCATTAAATGCCTCCTTTGTAAGCATATGAACTTCATCAATTATATATATTTTTTTTCTTCCCTTGACAGGCTGATAATTTATCTTTTCCTTTAATTCACGAATCTCATCAATCCCACGATTAGAAGCTGCATCAATTTCAATCATATCCATTGAAATCCCAGAAGAAATTTCACGGCAATTCTCACATTTCCCACAAGGATTATCCGTCACATCTTCACTACTCAAGCAATTCACACCTTTAGCAATAAGCCTAGCAATAGTAGTTTTCCCAACACCACGTGGCCCTGTAAATAAATACGCATGTGACAGCTTGTTCTCCCTAAGGGAATTTTTAATAGCCCTCAACACAAATTCCTGTCCCGCAATTTCATCAAAATTCTGCGGCCGATACTTTCTATATAACGTAATATTCAATATTCTCTCCCTTTTTTATAAATACATTGACTAAAATTCCAATTACCAGACATCATTAATAATCAGCATAACAAAACATAAGTTTGAATACATTTGATATTATAACATTTTTACTATAATTTGTGAACTGCTGTAAAACTTTTTTCAACATACAAAAAAATACACCTAAATAATATGCTTTGGTGTACTTTTATTATATTCTATAATTGATATACAAATGTGAACTACTCACGACTAAAAGTCGAGAGCTTCATAAGATAACTGAAAAAGTAAGTTATCTTCTAAGAAGTTTGATTTTAAAATCCTTATTCTTTTTGGCTAGTCCACAATAGCCGCTACTAGATAAGACATTATGTCTACACTGCTACTTTTTATCTGTATATTATATTTTAAACCCAAATATATTATACTCTAAAATTAGTAATATTGCAAATTTTAAAGCAACATTTTCAATGTTGGTGTTATTCATCTCATGGCTAAAGCAACGAGTGTTCTAACACACTTTAAAATCAAATTTTTAATAATCTTTATTAGAATATTCCAACTACATGTCCTACAATTCCAACTAGGAATAATCCAAAGATAATTAAGATTGGACTGACTTTTTTCTTAAGTAGCCACATACATAGGAAAGTCAATAATAATGCTGCTAATCCTGGCACTAATTTATCTAGGTTATCCTGCAAAGTTGTTATTTGTGTATCTGAAAGCGATAATTTATTTCCAAAATCTGCAAGAATTTTTTGTAATTGAGGACCAGTTACTGAACCATTTGGAAATTTTATATAAGCTCCGTCAGCTAGTGGAACTCGTGATATAACTCTTGGGAATTTAATTGTAATCCAACGTTGAACTAAGATACCCATAATAAACATACCTAAGATAGACGCACCTTTAGTTATAGTTTGAAGCAATCCACCTGATAAATCCTTTGTAATTTCTGAACCTTTTTGGTAACCAAATTCTTGAGTATACCATAAGAAAGAAATACGAATTACATTCCATATAATGAAAAAGAATAATGGTGCGATAACTGAACCGCTTGTTGCAAGTGAAGCAGCAATTGCTCCTAAAATTGGACGTACTGTGAACCAGAATACTGGATCTCCTATTCCTGCAAGCGGTCCCATCATTCCAACTTTTACCCCTTGGATAGCCGCATCATCTATTGGTGCTCCATTAGCTCTTTCTTCTTCCAATGCCAAAGTTACTCCTAAAATTGGCGCTGCAATATATGGGTGAGTGTTAAAAAATTCCAAGTGTCTTTTTAAAGCTGCTGCCGCATCATCTTTGTTTGGATACAATTTTTTCAATGCTGGGATTAATGAATAAGCCCAACCACCATTCTGCATACGTTCATAATTCCAAGAACCTTGTAAAAATTGAGAACGAAGCATTACGCTACGACGGTCAGCTTTTGATAGTTTTATTTTATTTTCTGCCATTTCTTATTCCTCCTTAGATTAATAGTCATTTAAGATGTCGCCTAGTGGATCTCCTGAAGCTGATGAACCTCCATCTCCTCCACCATTGTTACCACCGCCACCATTACTTGTAACATTTAAGTAAATGATAGCTGCACAGACACCTATAATTCCTGTAGCAATTAGTGTAAGTTCATTTAATGGCGCAATTGCAAATCCTAAGAAGAAGAAAGGCCATACTTCTTTATTTGCCATAAGGTTGATAACCATTGCATAACCTACTGCTACTACAAATCCACCACCAATAGTCATTCCATCAGTAAACCATTTTGGCAATGAATTAAGAGCTTGCTGAATAACGTGAGAAGGTATAAATAACAACAATAAGGCAGGGATAGCAATACGTAAACCTTGACATGCAAGTGCAACCATGTGCCATAATTCTACACCTTTAAAATTACCTTTTTCAGCTTCTCTATCTGCTTGGTGAACAATAACTACTGATAAAGTACGAACAACCATAGTCAAAACTAATCCTGCTGTGGCAAGCGCAATCGCTGTACCAATTGCCACATTCTGACCTGCAGCATCAAATTTTCCTGCTTTAACAAAAATAATTGCTGAAGCTACTGAAGCAAGTGCGGCATCTGGAGCAACTGCTGCCCCTACATTTGCCCAACCTAGAGCCATTAACTGCAATGCTCCACCTAACATAATACATTCTTTCATGTGTCCTGTCGCAAGACCAACTAATGAACATGCAATAATTGGCTGATGGAATTGGAATTGGTCAAGGATACCTTCCATTCCTGCCAAAAATGCGATAATTAATATTAAAATAATTGCTAAAATATTAAAATCCATAACATCCTCCTAAAATTAAAGTTTTAATCCTTCATTTGCTTTTTCTGAAATTAATTTGAACAAGTCTGCCCGTTTATCTGCGGCAACTTTTCTAACATCAAATTTTACACCTAGATCTCTAAGTTTCTTATAGGTATCAACATCATTCTGATCCATTGAAAGTACATTATTAACCATAACTTTTCCAACAGAGTGAGCCATTGATCCTACATTCAGTTCTTTAATGTCAACACCTCTTTCAATTACATAAAGTGCATCTTGAGGATTTTCAAACAGCAATAACGCTTTTGTATTTCCAAATCTTGGATCTTTTGAAACTTCCACCAATTTATCAAGCGGAATAACGTGTGCACGTACACCTGGAGGCGCCGCCTGTTCAATTAATTTTTTACGTAATTCATCCTTTGAAACCGTATCTGAAACAACAATTATTCTGTTTGGATTTGTTGCCTTTGTCCAGCTTGTTGCAACTTGCCCGTGCAGCAAACGTGTGTCAATACGTGCCAGTACGAATTTGATTTTCCCATCTCCGATAACTGTTCCTGGTGGAATTGCACCTTTTGGCATATCATCTTGCGCTGCAGCTTTTGGAGCTTCTTCTTTTGGCTGAAGATCTTCAGGACGTACCCTAACTTGATCTTTTCCTTCTGGAACAATTGCTTCTGCCACTTCATGAGCTGTTTCCATATCTTCTCTTTCTGACAAAGCAGCTAAAAGCATTGGCAAATTAAGCCCTGCAACAATAGCTCTCTTTTCAGGATCCTCTTCAAAAAAACGGTTAGATTGATTAAATGGACTTCCTCCCCATAAATCAACTAAAAATAGAACTTCTTCTGTTCCTAGTTTTGCAATGGCATCTTGAATTTTTTTATATAAGTCATCTGGACCTTCACTTGGCATAAAAACAACTGATTCAAGCAACTCAGCTTCACCCAGAATCATTGAAGCCGACTGTTTTATACCAGCAGCAAATTCACCGTGACTTGCAACGATAATTCCTACCATTTTAAACCTCCTTCTACAAAATATATTTTTGCATTCACATAAAAAGTTTTTTAATAATTTTATAATTTCTAAAACTTTCTAAAAACTGAAAAGTGAATAGCCTTATATTTTAAGTGTACCACATTTTTTTGCATTTTCAAGTATTTTAAAAAAATTTTATAAAATAAATTAGTTTTTCTTTCAAAATTTAAGAAAGTATGATACTATATATAAGAATGATTACAATTAATTGAATTCAGAATGAGGTGATAAAAATTAATACTTATGTTGTAAAACCACTTAGCTCAAAGAAGGAGAATATCTTCCTTATTTTAGCTTTTGTTGTCCTGATTCTTTTAGCAGGTATAGCTTTGAAAATTAGACATAGAACAGACTATGAAATAGATTTACAAGAGAATGAAATAATTTCTTATGAAGTTTTAGATAACATAGAATTAGGTCTATACTCTGATATAAAAAATTCTTTAGTAGATATTGCTCAATTAAAAGAAGAAAATGGAGCTTTACCTGATGTAGAAGTTTTGGCAGAAGAAGAAATTCCACCTTACTACAAGGATGTAACTTGGGAACAAAGAGGGGCAATGGAATGGAAAAAAATTAAGCATGACAATGAAGATTACTATGTTGGTATAGGAAATGAAAGAATAGGAACTTTCCTTGTAAAGTTCAATGATGCGAATATAGATGAAAGCGATATTTTCTATATGAAAGATAAAGTTAGCTTTGAAGATATAGAAAAAAACTTTGAGAAATATGAACATATAATGAAAAAAATAGTTCCCTATACAGGTAATGACGAAAGACAAAAGTACATTGCCAAATAGGAGGCAAAAATGAAAAAAATAATACTTTTAATGTTCTTGCTATTGAATGTTTTAGCAATGGCAGGAGAAAAAATGAAAATAGGTATAACTTTACTACCTTACTATAGTTTTGTTGCAAATATAGTAAAGGATAGAGCAGAAGTTATTCCCATAGTAAAGGCAGAAGGCTTTGATTCTCACACTTATCAACCTAAGGTTGAAGATATAGAAAGAGCTTCAAAAGTAGATGCCATTGTTGTAAATGGTGTAGGACATGATGAGTTTGTATATAAAATCATAGATGCAGTTGATAAGAAAGATAGACCTGTTATTATCAATGCTAATAAAGATGTTTCACTTATGCCAGTTGCAGGTACATTAGGTAATGAAAGGATTATGGACTCTCATACTTTCATATCTATAACTGCTGCAATTCAACAGGTACATAATATAACAAAGGAATTAATAAAATTAGATCCTAAGAATAAAGATTTCTATCTTGCTAATTCAAGAGAATATGTAAAGAAGTTAAGAAAATTAAAAACAGATGCTTTAAAAGAAGTTCAAGATGTAAATGGAACAGATGTTAGAGTTGCCACTTTCTTAGGTGGATATAACTATCTCTTATCTGAGTTTGGAATAGATGTTAAGGCAGTTTTAGAACCAACTCATGGTTCACAAATAAGTATGTCATCACTTCAAAAAATGATAGAAAAAATAAAGAAAGAAAAGATAGATATAATCTTTGGAGAAAAGAATTATAGTGATGAATATGTTTCTATAATAAAAAATGAGACAGGGATAGAAGTTAGAAAGTTAGAACACTTAACAACAGGTGCCTATAGAGCTGATAGCTTTGAAAAGTTTATCAAAGTTGACCTAGATGAAGTTGTAAGTGCTATTAAATATGTTAAGAACAAAAATAAAAATAGAACTAAGAAATAATGGAGGTATCAGATGTATAAAAAGTTATTGGCAATTTTAATGTTAATTTTTAGTTTTTCAGTTATGGCTAAAGATAAATTAAAAATAGGTGTTACTTTACAACCTTACTACAGTTTCGTAGCTAATATAGTAAAAGATAAGGCAGAAGTTATCCCAGTTGTAAGACTTGATAAATATGATTCTCATAGTTATCAACCAAAACCAGAAGATATTAAGAGAATTAATGAATTAGATGTCCTTGTAGTAAATGGAGTAGGACATGATGAATTTATTTTTGATATTTTAAATGCAGCAGATAGAAAGAAAGAAATAAAAGTTATTTATGCAAATAAAAATGTTTCTTTAATGCCTATAGCAGGATCAATCAGAGGAGAAAAAGTTATGAACCCTCATACTTTTATCTCTATAACAACTTCAATTCAACAAGTGTATAACATAGCTAAAGAATTAGGAGAAATAGATCCAGCTAACAAAGAATTTTACTTAAAGAATTCAAGAGAATATGCTAAAAAATTAAGAAAATTAAAAGCAGATGCTCTAAATGAAGTAAAGAAATTAGGAAATATTGATATAAGAGTTGCAACTCTACATGGTGGATATGACTATCTATTATCTGAATTTGGTATAGACGTTAAGGCAGTTATAGAACCATCTCATGGTGCTCAACCAAGTGCAGCAGACTTAGAAAAAGTTATTAAAATAATTAAAAATGAAAAGATAGACATAATTTTTGGTGAAAAGAACTTTAACAATAAATTCGTAGATACTATTCATAAGGAAACAGGTGTTGAAGTTAGATCACTATCTCATATGACAAATGGTGCTTATGAACCAGATAGTTTTGAAAAATTTATTAAAGTTGACTTAGATGAAGTTGTAAAAGCAATTAAAGACGTAGCAGCTAAAAAAGGGAAGAAATAATGAATGGACTTGAAATTCAAATAAAAGATTTAAATTTAGTGCTATCAGGAAATGAGATTTTAGAGAATATTAATTTAACTGTTAAAGCAGGAGAAATCCATTGTCTTGTAGGTCCTAACGGTGGAGGAAAAACTTCACTATTAAGATGTATACTAGGACAAATGCCTTTTACAGGTCACATAGAAATGAATTATGAAAAAGATAGAGTGATAGGATATGTTCCTCAAGTTTTAGATTTTGAAAGAACTTTACCTATTACTGTGGAAGATTTCATGGCTATGACTAATCAAACTAGACCTTGTTTCCTTGGTATATCTAAAAAACATAAAGAGACAGTTGATAATCTTCTAAAAAAATTAGGAGTTTATGAAAAGAAAAAAAGATTATTGGGAAATTTATCAGGTGGAGAAAGACAAAGAGTGCTATTAGCTCAGGCTCTTTTCCCAAGACCTAATCTTTTAATTTTAGATGAACCTTTAACTGGTATAGATAAGGCAGGAGAAGAATATTTCAAAGAAATAATAAAAGAATTAAAAGAAGAAGGTATAACAATTCTTTGGATACACCATAATCTAGCTCAAGTAAAAGAGTTAGCAGACACTGTTACTTGTATAAAGAAAAGAATGATATTCAGTGGAGATCCAAAAGAAGAATTAAAAGAAGATAAAATTATGAGAATATTCGAGTAAGGAAAATAGGTAGATTTTAGGAGAGAAAATGTTAGAAACTTTTAGAAATTTCTTAATAAATTTAGCTGAGCAAGGTAGTATTCCAGCTTCTTTTAAGTATGGTTTCGTTATCAATGCCATGATATGTGCATTGCTTATAGGACCAATACTTGGAGGAATAGGAACTATGGTAGTTACAAAGAAAATGGCTTTCTTCTCAGAAGCAGTAGGACATGCTGCTATGACAGGTATAGCTATAGGTGTACTATTAGGAGAACCTTTTTCAGCACCATATATTTCACTTTTTACTTATTGTATATTATTTGGATTGATTATCAATTACACAAAGAATAGAACAAAGATGTCCTCAGATACTCTGATAGGAGTTTTCCTAGCGATTTCAATAGCTTTAGGAGGATCACTTCTTATCTATGTATCAGCTAAGGTAAATTCACATGCCTTAGAAAGTATATTATTTGGTTCTATACTTACAGTGAGTGATACTGATATATACATCTTAGTTGTATCAGCAATTATAATTGGTTTTGTGCTAGTACCATATCTAAATAGAATGTTACTTGCAAGCTTTAATCCAAATCTAGCAATAGTAAGAGGGGTAAATGTAAAATTAATAGAATATATTTTTATTATAATTGTTACAGTTATTACAATAGCCTCAGTAAAAATAGTAGGGTCTATACTTGTTGAAGCCTTATTATTGATACCAGCAGCCGCAGCAAAGAACTTATCAAAGTCTATAAAAGGTTTTGTAAGCTACTCAGTAGTTTTTGCTCTTATTAGCTGTCTGTTAGGAGTGTATTTACCAATACATTTTGATATATCAATTCCATCAGGTGGAGCAATAATAATGATTTCATCGGCTATCTTTATTATTACAGTTATTATTAGAATGTTATTTAGAAACTTTGCAGAAGGAGAATAGAATGAAAAAGATATTACTATTTATTTTAATGTTAGTCTTAGGTACAGTTAGTTTTGCTGAAAACATAGTAATCACATCTATACAACCTCTATATTCATTGACTAGTTACTTAACTAAGGGAACAGATATTAAAGTTTACACTCCCTTTGGTTCAGACACATCTATGACTATGTCAAAAGAAGCTATAAGAGAAGAAGGTTTTGACCTATCAGTTGCTAAAAAAGCTCAAGCAGTTGTAGATATAGCAAAAGTTTGGCCTGAAGATGTAATCTATGGAAAAGCAAGAATGAATAAAATAAATATTGTTGAGATAGATGCAAGCTATCCTTATGATGAAAAAATGACAACAATATTTTTCAGTGATTATTCAAATGGAAAAGTTAATCCATATATTTGGACAGGTAGTAAAAATCTAGTTAGAATGGTAAATATCATCTCTAGAGATTTAATAAGATTATACCCTCAAAATAAAGCTAAGATAGAAAAGAATGTAACTAAATTCACTAATGATTTATTAAAAATTGAAAATGAAGCAAATGAAAAATTACTTTCAGTGGATAATCCTTCAGTTATATCTTTAAGTGAAAATTTACAATATTTCTTAAATGATATGAACATATATGCAGAATATGTTGACTATGACAGTGTAACTGCAGAAAATATAGCTAACTTAGTGAGAGATAAAGGAATAAAAGTTGTTATCTCTGATAGATGGTTAAAGAAAAATGTTATAAAAGCATTGAAAGATGCTGGTGGAGAGTTTGTTATTATAAATACTTTAGATATACCTATGGATAAAGATGGGAAAATGGATCCAGAAGCTATATTAAAAGCATTTAAAGAAAATACAGATAATTTAATAGAAGCACTAAAGAAATAATAGGAGGACAAAATGAAAAAGTTTTTAGTTTTAGTTATTGGAGTTTTAATGTCAGTTGTTGCATTTGCACATGCACCATTAATTTCTGTTGATGACAATGGAGATGGAACTGTGTATATTGAAGGTGGTTTCTCAAATGGAGCTTCAGGTGAAGGTGTTGAAATCATAATTGTTAAGGATAAGGCATATAATGGACCAGAAGAAACTTTCAAAGGAAAAGAAATTATCTATAAAGGAAAATTAGATGCTAAAGGAAGCATAACTATGCCAAAACCTGCAACTGAAAAATATGAAGTATATTTCAATGCTGGAGAAGGACACGTTGCTAGCAAAAAAGGACCTGCTTTAACAGCTGCTGAAAAAGCTAACTGGGATAAAGCAACTGCAAGCTTTGACTTTGGAGAATGGAAAGAATTAATGTTAGAAAAATAATAAGTTTTTTATTATAAAACTATAAATTAAGGTTGGTATGGTACAAAAAATAATATTCGGAGGTATCACAGT
>ENA-OWLZ01000563-OWLZ01000563.1-metagenome-genome-assembly--contig:-NODE-563-length-10196-cov-9.907997_pt1 | contig 10196 bp, 8 predicted proteins | sample MGYA00245341_ERZ651117 | MGnify/ENA primary metagenome ERZ651117 (study PRJEB26857, sample SAMEA4031763) | metagenome | biome: human; feature: oral; material: saliva | place: Philippines | collected 2014 | study... | reverse complement strand
ATAAACTAAAAGTCTTATATAATAGGCACACGGAGTCACGGAGGGGACGGAGGTATGCAATGACACGGAGGTGCCGACGGCACAAAGAGCGACGGAGGTGTAGCCTACAGATTCTTGATAAATATTTTGGGGTAAACGCTTTGTATATAAATTGCTAATAGAATTGGCAAACAGGCTCCGTTGCTCTATGCACCAACGGTGCCTCCGCTACTTCCATTGCTTTGTTTTAATATTCCTCTGTCCTCTCCTTGCCTCCGTGTGACATTACATCAAATTCTAAACAAAATCGGCAAAACTTATCACTCCAAAAATCCTGAAGACTCATATTCAAACCACAAAGTTCAATGTTCAAAATCCAAAGCCCCCTTCTTTGTAAAGATTATTCAAATACACGATACGATAAGGGCGTTAATTGGCTTTCTATTAACGCCCTTTTGGCTTGCAAAAGATGCCCTTTAAGACCCTTATTAACGCCCTTTTGAAGTACAATTAAGCACCTTTTATTTTGCTACTTTATAACCAATTGATATTCTGCTGGTTACAAATCTGCCTTTTATATGTGTTTTTGCCGTTATTTATAGATGTCTTATTCGAATTTGTGTAATGATTTTTCAAACTCTCATCTGCGAATTTTCGAAGTCTTAAAATGAAAAGGTTTACAATGTCAGAGGATGATAACAGGATAGATAGTTGACTGTCTTAGCTACGTTTATATTTAATGAGTAACTTCGTTTCTTCCATTAAAACTATACAAAAAACGTCTACACATTTAATGAAAGAACCATAAATAATATATCTACTCAGTAGCATATTTGGGGAAGATTCTAACTGTAAGTGTTTTTTTTTATCAATTAAATAAAAATATATAAAATACTTTTCGTATCTTTGTTGCGTATTACCCATACCGAAAGCCCCAATGGGCAAAGGTGGGGTATACATACATATTAATAAAAGGCGTTTTTGTACGCTTTGGTTTTGACGAATTGGAATCTCGCAAATTCATCGACAAGTCAAGAACAAAGCAACAAAGAACGCCTCATGAGGTGTATTATATACGTTCTCAATGTCTTCAATCAATTTTCGGTTGTTGTCAAGAGGGCATACTATATATTTACACTGGCGTGGGGCTTTCGGCGTTGCTCGTTTCGACTTGTCGGGCAATGCGAGAGCCTCAATTCGTGAAGCGAGTGACAGAACTGGCTCCACGCTTTTTTATATGTATAGATTACGAGGATGAATTTCGTCAACAAAGGGAGTCTGTTGGCTGTGTTTGTAAACGAAATTAGAATGAATGTTTTAAAGAACAATCCTTACCGACTACTCGGAGTCTACACTAATTCTCCGACCAAAGAACGATTGGCTAATCACAATCGGATGAAAGCATTTCTGAAAGTAGGCAAGTCTGTATCTTTTTCCTTAGATTTACCCCAATACCTACAACCTATCAATAGGACTGAAACTTTGGTAGCCAATGCTGATGCTAAACTCGCATTACCCAAAGATCAAATGTTCTATGCGCTGTTTTGGTTTATCAAGACAACTCCGTTAGACGATATAGCTTTTAATCACCTCATAGCAGGCGAGCGCAGTAAGGCGGAAGATATTTGGCAGAAGAAAGAAACTCTTTCATCGCTACAAAACCGCATTATATGCGCCTTAATGTGCGATGACTACAAACAAGCCCTATCGTGCGCAGAGACATTGTATGGCAATATGCAATATGTCAATCAATTTGTGTCAGCAGTGATTGGCACTGGTGGAAACGTAGGTGTAACAGACTTACCTTTCACATTCCTTGATGCTCTATGTAAAGAAATTGATGTACAGAAAATACTTCCGCATATCGAAAATAGTATTTGGAAAGAACATATTAGTGGGAAGGCTATCAACCCCTTAATCGACACCATACAAAATGCTATTGCCATTGCGAATAAATCAAGAGGAAAAGGTTCTCAGGCAAGGTTGGAAGCAGGCGAAGTACTTATGAAAGGTACAAAAGCCACTTTGCAGCAGTTAATGAGTCTTCTACCCAAAACGGACTTGCAATACCAGATGATTGCAGACAAATTGGCACAGGAAATTCTACAGTGTGGAATAGATTATTTCAACAATACAAATGATGATGATGCTCCACAGCAAGCTATATTCCTTCAGAATTATGCATTATCCATTGCTGTTGGAACATTAGTAAAACAAAGATGTAAGGAGAATATTGATACTCTTAAGAATGTAGGGGCAGAATATGTTGTCAGAAATGAACTGTCACGATTAGTGGGATATGTTCAGGATTTACGAGGCGACAGAGGAGATAATCTAATTACTCGTTGCTTAGGAAAGTCAATTACTGATATTCAAGAAATTATTACGAAATGTATTCCAGATCTTGAAACCATAAAAAGGAAAATGGGAACTACAAATGATTTGTATATTAAAGTATCATCTACTGTAGTGTCATCAGCCGTTAATGCTATAGTCGAGACGATTAATAAACAGCAGACTTTCCTAATGGGAGATACTGAGAAACTAAGTTCTATTATTTCATCTGCTATATCACTTATGAGAACGATTGGTAATATGGATATGGACTCAAAGTCTCATGACTATTACAAAAGTAATAATTCTACTTTATTAAATATAAATAGCCGTTTAAATCAAAATAGCCGTTTAAATCAAAGTAATAGTGGATGCTATATTGCAACAATGGCTTATGGAAATTATGACCATCCTCAAGTTGTAATATTAAGACATTTCAGAGATATGTTTTTATCTCAGAGACAATGGGGCAGATGGTTTATAACATATTACTATAGGTACTCTCCAAAACTTGTAGAGCGACTTAAGGATCATGCATTGATAAACAAATTCATCAGGAAAGTACTTGATGGATTCATTTTATTTGTAAAACACAAGTATAAATAACTATGAATAGAATATTTACAATAATCCTGCTTGCAACCATGAGTTGCATGCTAACGAGTGCGAAGTTGGCGAATAATACCGACAAAATTAAAGTTTTAGAAGATAAGTTTACTCTTCTGCAGAACAAGCAAGGCAATGTGGAAAATCATTTGAACAGGCTGGTAGACAAACAAAAAGAAGACGAGCAGAAAATTCAATCGTTTAGCAATGAGAATGCCAGACTAACAAAGGTGATTGACAGTTTGCAGAATGCATGCAGACAATTAGCTAATACTCAAGCAACTGACCGTAAAAATATCAGTAGGGAAATCGATAAAACTAACAGCAATATGCAGGATGGTCAAGACATGCTGCGAAACCGCACGCTTTGGATGGGCATTATTGCTGTGGTATTGCTTATTATAATAATAGGTGTGATATACCGATTGGCAAGACGTATCAAATTAGGTGACACCTCTATCGACGAAGTACGTAAAGCACAAGAAGCCTTACAGTTGGCACAGACAAAGATGCAAGAAGAGTCTGTGAAACTGGATGATAAGCTACTGGAAATGTTTGACAAGCAAATATCCGCAACGCCAAAGGTTGTTGGAACAGATAAGCCTGACCATTCGCTTGCCTTGAAGGTGGCAGACGAAATTGTCAGAATAGAACTCAATATGTCACGTATGGACTCTTCAATAAAGGGATACAAGCAATTGGCAAAAGCCGTAGAACGCATCAAAGATAACTTTAAAGCCAATGGCTATGAAATCATCGATATGTTAGGGAAACCATACAACGAGGGCATGAAAGTAACTGCCAACTTTGTTGCTGATGAAGAATTAGAAGAAGGAAAGCAAATCATTACAGGTATTACCAAACCACAAATCAACTACAATGGGCAAATGATACAAGCTGCTCAGATAACCGTAAGTCAAAACATCTAAGATATTAACATCATGGCAAGAAACAAAATTGATTATGGCATAGATCTCGGAACAACCAATTCCGCCATCAGCCGCATGGAAAAAGGAGAACCAATTGTTATCAAAACCGATGTATTGAAGGACACTATGCCTTCATGTATATCAGTAAACAAGAAGGGTTCGATTAAAGCAGGTGACAGTGCCTACAATACGATGAAACAGGATAAACGCCGTGCTACAAAGTCGTGGCATAAAGGTGCTTCTAACACATACGTTGAGTTTAAGCGCACAATGGCAACTGACACGAAATATTCATGCACTAACTTGAACAAAGACTTCTCATCAGAGGAACTTTCGGCAGAAGTGCTGAAAACTTTAAAGTCTTTCGTTACGGATGAAACATTTGGTTCTGTTGTCATTACCGTGCCAGCAAAGTTCACGGTGAACCAAAAAACTGCAACAATGGAAGCTGCAAAGCTGGCAGGGTTCAAACATTGTGAGCTACTTCAAGAGCCTATTGCAGCAGCTATGGCATATGGTGTTACTGCAGAGGAAAAGCATGGACTTTGGATGGTTTTCGACTTTGGAGGCGGAACTTTTGATGCTGCCTTGTTGAAAGTAGAAGATGGAATCATGCAAGTTTTTGACACTGAGGGAGACAATTATCTTGGCGGTAAGAACCTTGATTATGCTATTGTGGATAACTTGCTTATACCGTATCTTCAGAAAAATTATGCAGTAGATAGTTACTTGCAAGATGCAGAAAAAAAGGAGGTACTTCGCGATGCTATGAAAACATACGCAGAAGATGCAAAAAATCAACTTTCATTTAAAGACCATGAGGATATTATTTCCAATCTTGGTGATCTCGGAGAAGATGAGGACGGAGAAGAAATAGAACTTGACTTAACCTTAACCCAGGCACAGGTCTTTGATGTAATGCGCCCCTACTTCCAAAAAGCAGTAGACATCTGCAAGAATCTTGTAAAGCGCAATAACATTGACGGATCACAAATCAGCAAACTTATTCTTGTGGGTGGTCCAACACATAGCCCTCTCATCCGACAAATGCTGAAAGAACAAGTTACGCCTAATGTTGATACAAGTATCGACCCTATGACTGCTGTCGCCACAGGAGCGGCGCTCTATGCTTCTACAATGGATGCGGAGATTACGGACGAGGACATTCAAGTGGGAACTATCAAACTCGATGTGAATTATGAATCTACAACTGTTGAAATGACAGAGTATATACCAGTTCGTTTGACTGCCGACTCACCTTTAAGCAGAGTTTTCGTTGAGCTTGTAAGAGGAGATAAGGCATGGTCAAGTGGAAAAGTGGAAATTGACTCAAATGGTGATGTGCTGGAAGTAAATCTATTAGAAGGAAAAGCTAACTCGTTCAATGTTTTCTGTTATGACGATAAGGGAAATACGCTCCCTTGCTTTCCTTCAGAAATTACTATTATTCAAGGTTCTGTAGTTGGAGCTGCACCATTGCCTTATAATATTGGTATTGCCACATGGAATGAAGACAAAAGACGTGGTGTATTCCGTATGGCAAAGGGATTGGAGAAGAACAAGCCATTGCCTGCCACTGGTGTGGTAAATGATTTGAAAACTTCTAACCAACTTCGTCCTGGTTTAGAGAGTGATATGCTAACCATTCCAATTTACCAAGTAGATGATTTTACTGAAGCTGAAGGTAAGTCTGCATCACTCTATGAACATGTAGCAGATGTTGTTATCACTGGCGATGATGTTGATACACTCATTACGGAGAATAGTTTGGTGGATGTAACACTTAAAGTCGATTCTTCCGAACAAATGAAACTTGAAGTTCATTTCTTGTCTACAGATACTACTGTAGAAAAAGAGCTTGATACAAGCAAGAAGCATACCATGCTTGATGCCAGTACAGAAATAAAGAAAGGATTTACAGAAGCAGAGAACAGCCTTAAGACCTTGTCTGATAGTGGAATCAATGTAGACAGTCTGAAGGAAGAGCTTGCTTCTATCCGTACAGACAATGAAAACACAACAGAGAAGAAAGAGGTACTAAACCATCTAAGGGAGTTACTTAGAAAGATAGAGCAACTTGATGCAAATACAGAATGGCAGCGAGTGGAGCAAGAGTTACGTGAAGAGTTTGACAGACTTGAAAAGGCACAGAACGATCTGGGAAATGATAACTCCGCACAATTGGTTAATCAACTCCGCACCCAGACAGATGATACTATACGTGCAAAGAACGTGCAAGTTGGTCGTGAGCTATTAGAACAAATCAATAGGCTATTCTTCCAACTTACCATGATTTACCAGTGCATGGGTCTTATTCGGTCTTGCAATGATCGCTTTGAAACTATACGCTGGAAAGACTCATCGCGTGCCCGCCAACTTGTAAATCGTGGTATGGAGCAAATTAGTAACAACCCTACAACAGAGGGATTGCAGCAGATTGCCGCAGAATTGATTGAACTTATGCCACAAGATGAGGCAGCGAATGCAGGTGGATTATTGAAATAGAATATGATAAGAATTTTATTATTTTGCATCATTTCTTATTTTGCCGGTTGGCTGCTTTGCGACATCAATCCAGACAAGTATTATACGTGGTATTCTGGTATTTGGCATGGACTTTTCTTCATTCCGAACTTGATACGCAGTTGGCTTGGGGATGCTATCTATAAAGCGAATGAATATAGTACAGCGTATAATATTTTCTGGTGGATTTTTACAGTTTGGAGTTGTCTTGGCTTTCTGTTTGGAGGTAACAAACGACATCATTAACTTCAGTCATTATGCATTTCAAAAAGAACGATAAAATAGGGACATATGTAGTAGTGTTTCCGCATAAGCAAGGTTCTTATGCGGAAACCTATCGCGTGAAAGACGCAAACGGTAAGACTCGTTTTTTGAAACTCATCAATTATTCCAAACTCCATCATCAGCAAATAGATGATAATGGACAAATAACGGAAGTTGAGATTGCCAAACAATTGAATCATCATAACCTTTGTCGGTATGTTGATTCGGGCAACATAATGGTGGGTGGTCATCAATATGCTTGGCTTGTAACGGAGTTTGTGAGTGGTGAGACTTTGTCTGAGCGCATCATCCGTGATAGCAATCTCAGTGTATATGAGATAAAGACGATTGCAAAGGCTGTCTTGTTTGCTTTATCGTATCTACACTCACAGCAGGTCCCCATCATTCACAATGAAGTAACAATACAAAACATTTTGCTGAATCTCGCTGGTGATTTGAAAGACTTGAAGTTGATAGATTTTGGACATGCTCGATACTTGGGACAAGCGATAAGTAAGCCAAACTTGGATGAATTGAATCCATTTTATCTCGCACCTGAACGATTCTCCGGCGTATACTCTGTACAAACTGATTTATATTCAGTAGGAGTTATGATGTACCATTTACTTTATGGCAGGTTACCTTGGTTTGTTGATATTTCTAAAAAAGATAATCAAGATGTGGTGGACTACATCTTGGCAGAACGAAACAAAAAGCTTAAACTGTCAAAAGATAACATATATGAGCTTGATGATCAACTGCAGAATGTCATAGCCAAATCACTAAGTTATGACGCAGAGAATAGATTCCAAACAGCCCAAGAATTTATTAAGGCTATTGACGGTGAAGTCAGGGTGGAACATCAGTCTACCAAGCGAGAAATCCTATCAGGATTGCAACCGAACGAGGCTGCAATTCTAACACCAACAAAGAAAATGGGTGAAGGATTCTCTGCTGTAGCAGGTATGGAAGAACTGAAAAAGCAAATGTATGAAGAAGTGATAGAACCACTTCATCATCCAGAGGAATATCAACGTTATGGCGTTACTATTCCCAATGGAATGTTACTCTATGGACCTCCGGGTTGTGGAAAGACATTCTTTGCCAAACATTTTGCAGAGGAACTCGGTTTTAACTTTATGTGCATCACTCCCGCTACATTGAAAAGCCGTTATGTTAATGCAACACAAGAGAACATAGCAAAAATGTTCAAGGAAGCAGAAGATAATGCACCAACGGTCATTTTCATTGATGAGATGAATGAACTCGTACCTAATCGTGATAGCAGCGATGTACACGAGATGTCAAGAAGTGCAGTCAACGAAATGCTCGCTCAAATGGATAAGACTGGTGAAAAAGGAGTTTTTATCATTGGTGCAACTAATTACCCAAATATGATAGACCCTGCAATACTACGTGCAGGTAGATTAGATAAAAAGTTTTACATAGGTGTACCAGATACAGAAGCAAGGGTGGCGTTATTCAGGTTGTATCTTGAAAAGCGTCCATACGACTTTGGTTTGGATTATCAACTTTTAGCAGACATGACTAAGAATTATGTGTCTGCTGATATTCAATTGATAGTAAATGATGCTTCAAGGTGTGCGCTTCGACAGCATTGCAAGATAACTATGGAAATCTTGAAATCTGTAATAACAACTATTCAGCCATCGCTCAGTGCTAATGAGTTAAATAAATATGAACGCATTCGTGCAATGATGAATGGCGAAACACCAAGCAAGACAAAAAACAGGCCTCGAATAGGTTTTAATGTATAAATGATTATGACAAAAAAAGAATTATATTTAAAAACAGTGTTCTGTTGCATAGCATGCGATGGAGACATTGCCGAAGAAGAAATCCGCTTGATAAGAGAACTTGGTATCAAAGATAAACTTTTCAACGATATGGATACTGAAAAGTATATCAATGCGTGGATTAATGAAATTAATAAGCAAGGCAGTATGTTTCTACAAAACTACCTTAATGAAATTGCTACGGAAGATCTGAACGAGAAGGAGCAACTGTTGCTGGTATCACTTGCATTCAATGCTATTGAGGCGGATAATCGGATAGAGTATTCTGAGGTGAAATTCTTCAAAAAGATACGTTCAAGATTATCTATCAGCGATGAAACAATCTTAGGGAAGTTCCCTAATAAAGAGGATTTTCTTTTGCCTGACTTGAAAGTTGCAGAGTTACCAATGTGGGACGAGAATACACACTTTAATCAAATAACTATACCAACCCAAAGTAACTAACAACTTTTGATTAAATAAAATCGAAAGAAGGATAATCTACTTTTGAGCCAAATGCTATCTTCCATTTGGTAGTTTACAATAGTATATAATAATGAGAAGTTATGTAGAAATGGAAATACCATTTTGATAAGATAAAAGTTTGAAACAATTCATTAGGAATGACCATTTCTATACTCGAATATTGAGTAAAGAAATGGTCGAGTAAGGTCTTTCTTTTTTACATTCTCCCTCTGTCAGTAATCATCGGAATCTCATTGCACTTGCACTTTTTTTAGTTTCATGACAACCTATAAGTACACCACGATAGGTGTTATATCCCAATCCTTCAGCGATGTCCAAACTGCCATATATTACGTTTGACACTTCGCTCGATAGGTGAGAGGACAAACTCCATGTAATAAAGGTGCCTCCGTGATTTAATAACAACTTTGCTGTCACTTCTGTCATCTCTTATATGCTTATAATATATTGAGTATAAGCACATAAGAGGAAGTGTTAAAAGTGACAGGAAACGAAAATATTTGTAAGAGAATAAATGAAAAAGCAGCAAATGATTGCTCACTTGCTGCTGTATAGTAATAAGGTTTTCTATATAAGCCATCAAGATTTTCCCTGTAAGTTTCTGTTCTTATTCTTATTTCTTTGTCAGACGAACATACAACAAGTAAAAATATATGGTGTGGCTTAGGAAAACCGATGTGTCTGTTATTTAATGATTATCTTTTTACCATTGACAATATAAACACCCTTAGGCAAAGCATTAATTTCGTCAGTGCTTGCTTTACTTAGCCGTTTTGTTCCATCTATTGTATAGACATCAGCAAGTCCTGCTTTATTATAAACAGTGTTTGTAATGCCAGTAGTACTACCCTCTATTAAGGAAAAATCTTCCCATTGGTATGCTTGTTTATATGCGTCAAGACTATTCTTAGGAACAATAAGTTTACATTTAGATGTATTTACGTAGAAAAAAACACCTGATTCACAGGTTGGAGGTACGACTGCCTCACTTGAAATCTGTGTTATATTGGTACATTTGTTAAATGCGAATTCTCCTATAGTCTTAACACTATTTCCGATATTTACTTTTTGTAGGTTGGTGCAATCGCTAAAAGCTTCGCTACCTATTGTCGTAACACTATTCGGAATGGTTACAGAAGTTAGAGAACTGCAACCCATGAAAGCATTGTCGCCAATTGTAGTAACACTATTTGGAATGGTTACAGAGGTTAGAGAGCTACAAATGCTGAAAGCCCAACCTCCTATTGTCGTAACACTATTGGGAATGGTTACAGAAGTT
>ENA-OWLZ01000561-OWLZ01000561.1-metagenome-genome-assembly--contig:-NODE-561-length-10199-cov-8.084681_pt1 | contig 10199 bp, 8 predicted proteins | sample MGYA00245341_ERZ651117 | MGnify/ENA primary metagenome ERZ651117 (study PRJEB26857, sample SAMEA4031763) | metagenome | biome: human; feature: oral; material: saliva | place: Philippines | collected 2014 | study... | reverse complement strand
AAGGCAAGGGACTTTGACTCCCTCATGCGTTGGTTCGAATCCAGCTACCCCAGTTACTATTTGCCGGCGTGGCGGAATTGGCAGACGCGCTGGACTCAAAATCCAGTGTCCGCAAGGACGTGCCGGTTCGACCCCGGCCGCCGGTATAAGTTGCACTCCATAAGGAGTGTTTTTTTGTATATAGGAGTTATTTTTTATGTCTGATAAATTTCAGCTTCTTTTAAAACAAATTCATTTTCCGCAGAATGACGAATCTTACGATGAGATTAAAGAAGGTTCTATTGAATCGGTGAAGTTATTTAAATCAAAACGTCAGTGGTTTTTTGTTTTTTCTTTTAGAAATCCTCTGTCATATGAGACTTTCACTCTTTTTGATACTCTGCTTCATTCTTCTTTTGATTCTTTAGGTGCTAAAGTTTCATATAAGATTTGCTTGGAGTCTAGTTCTTGTGATCAATCCTTACTTGAAGCTTATTTTTCATATGCCTTAGATAGTTTAATATCATCTCATTTTTCAATTTATTCTCTATTCTCAAATTTGAGAGTTGAGATTTCGAATAATAGGATTTCTGTTAAAGCTCCTGCGCATATCCTTAAAGAGAATTTACAGGATCGATTTATATCATTGATTAGTGATACTCTTTCGAATGTTGGTTTAACTAATGTTTCTATCTCTGTTCTCGAGGATAAAGAGGCTTCATCCTCTTATGAAGAGGCTTACGAGTCGAATAAGGTCTCCTTACAAGAAGAAGCTGAATCTCAAGCTAGACAAACGCTTCAATCAATTGTTCAAAGTTCACCAGTACCAACACCTCAGAAAGATCAGGTGCAAAATTTTGCTGAGAAACAAAGTCAACGTCATGCAAGCTTTGATAAGGCTGAGATTACTCCAATGATTGAGGTTAATTCTGAAGAGAATAGGATTGTATTCGAAGGATATATTTTTGATGTAGAGCAACGTGAAACGAAAACAGGTAGGATTATAATTAATTTTAAGGTAACCGATTATACTTCTAGTTTTGCTATGCAACGTTGGGCGAAGGATAGTGAAGAACTTGGTAAGTTCGATATGATAAAGAAAGGGAACTGGGTAAGGGTTCGCGGTCGTATTGAGAATAATCCTTTTACACATAGTCTGACTATGAACGTACAAGATATTAAGGAAATTTCTCATACGCCCCGTAAGGATTTGATGCCTGAGGGACAAAAGCGTGTTGAATTTCATGCTCATACTAATATGTCAACTATGGATGCTATGCCGACAGTTGAAGAGCTTATTGATACAGCGGCTTCTTGGGGACATCCGGCAGTTGCGATAACAGATCATGCAAATGTTCAAAGTTTTCCTCATGGCTATCATAAAGCTAAGAAAGCTGGGATAAAGGCGATTTTTGGTCTTGAAGCCAATCTTGTTGAGGACAAAGTTCCTATTGTTTATAATTCCGAGAGTTTGGAATTAAAAGAAGCAACTTATGTTGTATTCGACGTTGAAACAACAGGTTTGTCTGCAGTTCATAATGATTTGATCCAGATTGCGGCATCAAAAATGCATAAAGGTAATATTGTTGAGCAATTTGATGAATTCATTGATCCTGGACATCCTCTTTCTGCGTTTACGACTGAATTGACTGGTATTACTGATAATCATCTTAAAGGTGCTAAACCTTTAGTGCAAGTTTTACAGGAGTTTCAAGAATTCTGTAAAGGAACTGTGCTAGTCGCCCACAATGCGACCTTTGACGTTGGGTTCATGAATGCCAATTACGAAAGACATCAGTTACCGACAATCTCACAACCGGTTATTGATACTTTAGAATTTGCACGGAATCTTTATCCTGAGTATAAACGTCATGGTTTGGGTCCTTTGACAAAGCGTTTTGGTGTTGCTTTGGATCACCACCACATGGCCAACTATGATGCGGAAGCAACAGGTCGTTTGTTGTTTATTTTCATTAAAGATGTGTTCGAGAAGCACGGATTGACTAATCTGGAACAGTTGAATACAGAATTGGTCTCTGATGATTCGTATAAGAAGTCTCGTGTCAAACATGCGACACTATATGTTCAGAATCAAACGGGTTTGAAGAATATCTTTAAATTGGTAAGCCTATCAAATGTATCATATTTTGAGGGAGTAGCCCGTATTCCTCGTACGATTTTAGATGAGTATCGTGAGGGAATCATAGTTGGTTCTGCATGTGCAGATGGTGAAGTTTTTGATACGCTCTTGTCTCATGGTATTGATAAGGCAGTTGAAGTTGCTAAATACTATGATTTTATTGAAGTTATGCCACCAGCGATTTATGCGCCATTGATTGCAAAGGATTTAATCAGGGATGAGGGGGCTATAGAGCAACTTATTCGGGATTTGATTGAAGTTGCTAATCGTCTTGACAAGCCTGTACTTGCTACGGGAAATGTACATTATATCAATCCTGAAGATGCCATTTATCGTGAAATCATTGTTCGCGCTTTGGGACAAGGAGCTATGATTAATAGGCCAATTGGTAAGGGTGAAAACGCTCAACCTGCTCCTTTACCAGAAGCTCATTTTAGAACAACCAATGAGATGTTAGATGAATTTGCCTTTTTGGGGAAAGACTTAGCCTATGAGATTGTTGTAGCTAATACACAAGCTATGGCAAATCGAATTGAAGAGGTTGAAGTTGTCAAAAAAGACTTGTATACACCTTATATTGATCGTGCGGAAGAACAGGTTGCAGAGATGACTTATGCTAAAGCATTTGAGCTTTATGGTAATCCTTTGCCTGACATTATTGACTTGAGGATTGAGAAAGAGTTGTCCTCAATTCTTGGTAATGGATTTGCCGTAATATATCTGGCGTCGCAGATGTTGGTGAACCGTTCAAATGAACGGGGCTACCTGGTTGGCTCTCGAGGGTCTGTTGGCTCTAGTTTTGTTGCAACAATGATTGGAATTACTGAGGTAAATCCTATGCCACCTCATTATTTATGTCCTAAATGTCAACACTCAGAGTTTATCACGGATGGTTCTTATGGCTCTGGCTTTGATTTGCCTGATAAGGAGTGTTCAGAATGTGGAACTGAGTATAAAAAAGATGGTCAGGATATTCCTTTCGAGACCTTCCTCGGTTTTGATGGGGATAAGGTTCCTGATATTGATTTGAACTTCTCAGGAGATGATCAGCCGTCGGCTCACTTGGATGTACGTGATATTTTTGGAGAGCAATATGCCTTTCGTGCTGGAACAGTAGGTACTGTTGCAGATCGGACAGCTTATGGTTTTGTCAAGGGTTACGAACGTGATTACAATAAGTTCTATCGTGATGCTGAGGTCGATCGTTTGGCTATGGGGGCTGCTGGGGTTAAGCGAAATACAGGTCAGCACCCAGGTGGTATCGTTGTTATTCCAAATTATATGGATGTCTATGATTTTACACCTGTTCAATATCCGGCTGATGATGTAACTGCTGCTTGGCAGACAACTCACTTTAACTTCCACGATATCGATGAGAACGTGTTGAAGCTAGATATTCTGGGGCATGATGATCCGACTATGATTCGTAAGTTACAGGACCTATCAGGCATTGATCCAAAAGATATTCGAGCAGATGATCCGGATGTGATGAAACTTTTTTCAGGGACTGAGATTTTAGGGGTAACGCCTGAACAAATTGGGACCCCAACGGGAATGTTGGGAATCCCTGAGTTTGGGACTAACTTTGTTCGTGGTATGGTTGACGAGACGCATCCGACGACCTTTGCGGAACTCTTACAGTTATCTGGTTTGTCCCATGGTACAGATGTTTGGTTGGGTAATGCACAAGATTTGATCAAGGAAGGTATTGCCACCTTGAAAACAGTTATCGGTTGTCGTGACGATATCATGGTATACCTAATGCATGCAGGGTTAGATCCTAAGATGGCCTTTACCATTATGGAACGTGTGCGTAAGGGAATGTGGTTGAAAATTTCTGAAGAAGAGCGAAATGGCTATATTCAAGCCATGCGTGAAAATAATGTTCCGGACTGGTATATTGAATCCTGTGGTAAAATCAAGTACATGTTCCCTAAAGCTCATGCGGCTGCCTATGTTATGATGGCCCTTCGTGTAGCTTATTTCAAAGTGCACCATCCTATTTATTACTATTGTGCTTACTTCTCGATTCGTGCCAAAGCATTTGAGCTTAAGACTATGTCTGCAGGGCTCGATGCTGTTAAAGCTCGAATGGAAGATATTAAGGAGAAGCGCCAACGAAATGAAGCGACTAATGTTGAAAATGACTTGTTTACAACGCTTGAAATTGTCAATGAAATGTTAGAACGTGGCTTTACCTTTGGCCAGTTAGATCTTTATAAGAGTCAGGCGACTGAATTTCTGATTGAAGGAGACACCTTGATTCCTCCGTTTATCGCACTTGAAGGTTTGGGTGAAAACGTTGCTAAGCAAGTGGTTGCTGTGCGTGAAGAAGGGGAATTCCTCTCCAAAACAGAATTGCGTAAACGAGGAGGCCTATCATCAACCTTGGTTGAAAAATTGGATGAAATGGGTATTCTAGGAAATATGCCAGAAGATAATCAGTTAAGTCTTTTCGATGATTTCTTTTAATAGTTAAAGTGAATTGTCATCAATGTTGAGAGAATGGAGTTAGTTTCCGTTCTCTTTTTATTATTTAGGTGTCTGTATATGATGATAAAAAGCTAAAGCTGATAGAAAACTTTTTTCTTCGTCTTATGGTATACTGATAGAAAATTATAGTTTCAAGGAGTTAATCATGGTTTTACCAAATTTTAAAGAAAATCTTGAGAAATATGCTAAATTATTGGTTGCTAATGGGATTAATGTGCAGCCTGGTCACACAGTGGCCTTGAGTATTGATATAGAACAAGCAGAGCTAGCTCACCTCATAGTAAAAGAAGCCTATGCTTTAGGAGCAGCTGAGGTGATTGTTCAATGGTCGGATGATATTATTAATCGCGAGCGTTTCTTGCATGCAGAGATGGATCGCATCGAAGAGGTTCCAGCTTATAAAAAAGCTGAGATGGAATATTTGTTAGAAAAGAAAGCAAGTCGATTAGGAGTCCGTTCTTCTGATCCGGGTGCCCTTAATGGTGTAGCTCCTGAACGTCTATCTGCTCATGCTAAGGCTACTGGAGTGGCCTTTAAACCTATGCAGATGGCAACTCAGTCTAATAAGGTTAGTTGGACAGTAGCTGCTGCAGCAGGTAAAGAATGGGCTAAGAAGGTCTTTCCTGATGCTTCGACTGATGAGGAAGCTGTAGATTTACTTTGGGACCAAATTTTCAAGACCTGTCGTGTTTACGAAGAGGATCCTGTACGTGCCTGGAAGGAACATGCTGACCGTTTAGATGCTAAAGCACGTATACTCAATGAGGCGCAGTTCTCAGCTCTTCATTACACAGCACCAGGAACAGATTTAACTCTAGGATTACCTAAAAATCACGTTTGGGAGTCTGCAGGTGCAATTAATGCACAGGGGGAGAGCTTCCTTCCTAATATGCCCACAGAAGAAGTCTTCACAGCTCCTGATTTCCGTCGTGCAGATGGTTATGTCTCAAGTACAAAACCACTAAGCTATAATGGTAATATTATTGAGGGGATCAAAGTGACCTTCAAAGATGGTGAAATTGTAGATATTACAGCAGACCAAGGTGACGAAGTGATGAAGAATCTCGTCTTCAACAATAATGGGGCGCGTGCTCTAGGTGAATGTGCCTTGGTACCAGATCCAAGCCATATTTCCCAATCTGGGATTACCTTCTTCAATACCCTCTTCGATGAGAATGCATCCAACCACCTAGCTATTGGAGCAGCCTATGCTACCAGTGTTGAGGGAGGAGCAGGCATGACAGAAGAGGAACTTAAGGCAGCTGGTCTTAACCGTTCTGATGTACACGTAGATTTTATGATTGGTTCAAATCAAATGAATATTGATGGCATCCGCCATAATGGTAGCCGTGTACCAATCTTCCGAAATGGTGATTGGGTGATTTAAGTATCGTGGAGGATTTCTCATGATTGGAAGTATGATAGTTGGTTTTCTAATAGGCCTTATTGCCTCTGCAATTTCCAATAGAGGAGAACGTATGGGTTGCATTGGTAAGACCTTTGTAGGATGGCTTGGTGCGTTTGTTGGTCAACTTCTTTTTGGAAATTGGGGACCAATGCTAGCAGATACAGCTATAGTTCCTTCGGTATTAGGTGCTGTTATCTTATTAGCCCTTTTTTGGAATCGTAATAGTTAGAAATGAAAGAGTTCTGAGGTATTGGTTAGATATCTAAGTACTCTTTTTTCTTATTTTTTCATTTTCATATACCACTTTTAGAGAAACTGTGGTAGAGTAGTAAAAACAGCATCTATTTGGAAAGGACTAGGAATGAGTGACTTAGATAAAAACATGGCTGTAAAAAGTATGGTTGTTATGCGTAAGGCTTTTCGTACCATCGATGCCAAGGTTTCTGAGACCTTTAAAGAATTTAATTTGACACCAACTCAATTTGGGGTCATGGATGTGCTTAATGCCAAGGGGCGTATGAAGATTGGCGAATTAATTGATCGCATGCTTGCCACCTCGGGTAATATGACTGTCGTCATTAAAAACATGGAGAAAAAAGGGTGGTTGATACGAGAAGCCTGTCAAACAGATAAGCGTGCTTTCGAGGTTGATTTGACGGATGAGGGCCGTCGTATTATTCAAGCAGCAATCCCCCCACATCAGCGAGCAATTGAGAAGACTTTTTCCGTTTTGTCTCCTGACGAACAGTCACAATTGGTAGAGCTTCTGAAAAAATTTAAGAATGTCTGAGCATATTTCTTTATATTTCTAATGGGATCAAGTATATTACTATGTAGTAGTAATTATCGATTATTAGAAATATAAAGGAAATTTATCATGAAAAACATTCTATTTATCGTTGGGTCTCTTCGTAAGGGATCATTTAACCACCAATTAGCAGAAGAAGCTGAGAAATTGCTAGATGGTAAAGCTAATGTTTCTTATCTTGACTATAGTCAAGTTCCTGTTTTTAATCAGGATTTAGAAAGTCCAGTTCTTCCTGTTTTGGCAGAAGTTCGAGAGCAGGTTTTGGCAGCAGATGCTATCTGGATTTTCTCACCGGTTTATAATTTCTCAATTCCTGGGGCAGTGAAAAATTTGCTTGACTGGTTAAGCCGTGCCCTTGACCTATCAGATCCTTCAGGACCATCAGCTCTTCAAGACAAGATTGTAACCGTATCATCAGTTGCTAATGGTGGTCACAATCAACTTTTTGATGTCTACAAAGAATTGTTACCATTTATCCGTACTCAAGTGGTTGGGGATTTTACAGCGACACATGTAAATGATACAGCCTGGGTGGATGGAAAATTCGTAGCAACAGAAGAAGTTCTTGAAAGCCTTCAGAATCAAGCGGAGGCTTTGATTGAAGCGATTAAATAAGAATAATGAATACCCGAGGTTTCTAGCTTCGGGTATTTTTATATGCAACAATAAAAAAAGACACCCTAAGGTGTCCTCGTACTATGAAGGCGGTAGACGGATTTGAACCGACGATCAAGCTTTTGCAGAGCCGTGCCTTACCACTTGGCTATACCGCCATAACAGATACCATTCTATCGAAAAAACAAAGATTCGTCAAGTCTCTTTCATCAAATTGGCTGGTGATTGTTCAAACTGCCTATTTACAAGAAACATAAAGAGGCTGAAAAATCTTCAACCTCTTTATATTAATGATAACTGTTGTAGATAGATTACTAACACGTATGTTTTGATTATTGTCTAATCAAGTAATCAAAGGCTCCGATAGCGGCTGTAGCACCAGATCCCATGGAAATAATGATTTGTTTGTAGGCGCTGTCAGTACAGTCACCTGCGGCAAAAATACCAGGGATATTTGTTGAGCCAAATTTATCAACAATAATTTCTTGGCGTTCATTGAGTTCAATGCCACTGTCTTTGAGCCAAGCAGTACTTGGTACAAGACCAATTTGAACAAAGACGCCCTCAAGATCAAGATGTTTTTCTTCGTTTGTATCACGCTCAACATAACTCAAACCAGTCACGTGATCTTGACCAAGAATTTCTTTGGTTGCAACGTTCTTAAGAATGGTTAGATTATCAGTTTTAGCAGCTCGTTCTTGTAAGACTTGATCTGCCTTTAATTCAGGCAAGAACTCTAAGACTGTAACGTGTTTAGTAACACCGGCTAAATCTAAAGCCGCTTCCAAACCTGAGTTACCGCCACCGATAACTGCAACATTCTTCCCTTCAAAGAGTGGACCATCGCAGTGTGGGCAGTAAGTAACCCCTTTATTGCGGAATTCTTCCTCGCCAGGAACGTTGATATTACGCCATTTAGCTCCCAGAGCTAGAATAGCGGTTTTAGATTTTAAAACAGCACCGTTAGCGAGTGTTACTTCAATGAGTTCTTTCTTCTCAATCCCAGTAGCTAATTGACTTTTGATGATATCAACATCGTAAGATTTAGTATGCTCTTCAACTTGGGCCATTAACTTAGGACCTTCTGTATATAGCGTACCAATCATGTTTTCAATACCAACTGTCTCAATCACTTGTCCACCAAAAGTTTCTGCTAAAAGACCAGTTTTTAAACCTTTACGGGCAGCATAGATTGCAGCACTGTTCCCAGCAGGACCACCACCAATAACTAAGACATCATAGACACCTTTATCGGCAAAAGCTTCAGCATCAAGTGGCCCGTCGAGTTTTTCTACAAGCTGTTCAATGGTTGCACGACCAGACGTAAATTCTTCTTGGTCTTTATAAACCGTAGGAACAGACATGATACCTTTTGCTTTGACTTCATCCTGATACATACCACCTTCAATCATAGTATGAGTGATATTTGGGTTCAAAACAGCCATTATATTAAAGGCTTGCACGACGTCAGGACAATTATGACAAGTTAAGGAAACATAAGTTTCTAGATTGATAATTTTATCAATCTTCTTGATACGTTCGATAGTGTCCTCATCAACTTTTGGTGGACGACCAGAAACTTGCAAGAGAGCTAAAATGAAAGATGTGAATTCGTGCCCCATTGGTAAGCCTGAGAAAATGACACGACTTTTTTCTCCTTTTTGTGCAATACCAAAGCTAGGTTGACGTTTTAAATGTGTTGATTCAAGACTAATGCGGTCAGACATGGCGACAATTTCGTCGAGAAATTCTTTGACTTTCCGAGAATTATCGTCATCTCCTAAATCCGTTTGTAATACAATATCAGATTCTAGTAAATTTAAATATTGTTCTAATTGAGTCTTGATTTCTTTATCTAAGACCATGGATACCCCCTGGTTATTAAATTTTACCTACAAGATCTAAGCTAGGAGTAAGTGTTTCAGCTCCTTCTTTCCATTTGGCTGGACAAACTTCACCTGGATGTTGGCGAATATATTGAGCAGCACGAACTTTATCGATAAGAGTACTTGCATCGCGTCCAATACCATCAGCGTTAATTTCCATCATTTGGATAACACCATCTGGATCAATGATGAATGTACCACGTTGTGCAAGACCATCTTGCCCAAGAACATCAAAGCCTTGTGAGATGTGGTGTGAAGGATCACCAATCATAGGATAAGTAATAGTTCCAACAACATCTGAGTCATCATGCCAAGCTTTGTGAACAAAGTGAGTATCAGTAGATACAGAGTAAACCTCTACACCGAGAGATTTCAGAGCATCATATTGTTCTTGAAGGTCACCTAGTTCAGTTGGGCAAACAAATGAAAAATCTGCTGGATAGAAGCAGAAGACCGCCCATTTACCTTTAACATCTTCATCTGTTACAGTAATGAATTCTCCATTGTGATAAGCTTGTGCTGAAAATTCAATAATTTCTTTTCCGACTAATGACAAAATAATGTCCTCCTCTATTTTTGATAGCCTAATTATAAACAAAATACTTACCAACCTCAAAGAAAACGATTGTAATTTTAATAAAGGTATATTTTTTCTAATGAGGCTATTGATTTTATAGCTTGTCAAATGTCACTTTTTTTGATAAACTACTATAGTTGCGTAAAGTGACAAATACTCATTTTAAGCCGATTGTGGTCTTGTTGCCGCAGGGTGGGACTGCAAGTCTAAAGCTTAGAAGAGGAAAAAAACAATTTTTAAGGAGAAATACTCATGGCAGTAATTTCAATGAAACAACTTCTTGAGGCTGGTGT
>ENA-OWLZ01000558-OWLZ01000558.1-metagenome-genome-assembly--contig:-NODE-558-length-10213-cov-9.270526_pt1 | contig 10213 bp, 18 predicted proteins | sample MGYA00245341_ERZ651117 | MGnify/ENA primary metagenome ERZ651117 (study PRJEB26857, sample SAMEA4031763) | metagenome | biome: human; feature: oral; material: saliva | place: Philippines | collected 2014... | reverse complement strand
TAGCCTTCGCTCCCCAGCTTCCGCTCGTAAGACGGGGATAAAGCGGAGTCAAACCAAAACGAGATCGTGTGGAAGCCGCTGTTTGAGGATCGAAGCACTAAATTGAATCAAACTAGCTTAAGTTTAGCGTGTCTGTCCGCATGCTTAAGTGAAATTAAAGACGAGACTAAACGTGTAGTACTGAAGGTAGAGTAATTTCGGACGCGGGTTCAACTCCCGCCAGCTCCACCACTAAACAACATCACAAAAGATCACAAACGGTCAAATTTATTGAAAAATCAATAGTTTGACCGTTTTTATTTAGTGTCTTAATACTGCTCAAAAGATCAGTTAATTTCACAAACGATCATATTTTTTAGTAGTAAAAATGGAAGTAAGAACTTACAATGCGCAAAATCTTACTACCATTTTATGAAATTCCTACCATGGCAAAAATCATCAAACAGCTTACTATTGCACAGGTAAACAACGCCAAAGCGGCGGAAAAGATCTATTATTTATTCGATGGGGAAGGGCTGAAACTTGTCGTCAAGCCCAACGGGGTGAAAACGTGGGTGTTTAATTACAAACGCCCCTACACATTAAAGCGCACTGAAAAAACAATCGGCACTTTCCCTGCAGTATCGCTTAAAGATGCTCGCCAAAAAGCACTCGAATTTCGCCAACTTTTAGCCAATAAGATTGATCCGCACGAATTTGAGCGCAAACAAGCCATAGCCGCACTAAAAGAACAACAAAGCACGTTTGCCCATGTTGCGAATGAATGGTTGTTCTACCGTGCGAAAATCGGCAAAGAACAAGGCAATTACACAGAAAAGACAAGGATTGATACAGAAAGACGTGTCAATGCCGCCATTGATTTAATTGGTGACGTGCCATTCAAAGAATTGACCTTAAAACACGGCTTATCCGTGCTTGAACCTTATCGCCAATCAGGTGCAACGGCTGAATTGAAAAAGCGGTATTTGGTTTTAAAGTCAATTGCCGAATATGCCGAACGTTTTGAATATTGGGAAAACAACAAATGGAAATATCTTGGCGATGATCTGCCTGCAGTAAATAAAAATAAACATCACCCGTCAATCCATTACAAGGCTTTACCGGAATTTATGATCAGCCTTGCACGGGCCAACATATCACAAACAGTGCGACTTGCTATTTTGTGGGGATTGCTCAACGCCACAAGGGCGAGCGAAACCGTCAGTGCAAAATATTCTGACATCATCGAACACGAACATTTGCCGAATGGTAAAGTGTGGCAAGTGGAAATTTCAAAAGGTGGAAAAGGGGAGCGTCTGCACCTTGTGCCATTAAGCAGACAGGCAGAAACCTTGCTTTCATACATCAAACAGCACGCCAATAAGGAATATTTGTTCCCGTCCACCTTGTCAAAATCGAGAAATGAAAAGCATATCAACAGCCAAACGCCGAATGAAGTGATTAAAACAATGGACGGAGGCAAATACAAAGGCACCATGACAAATCACGGCATACGCTCGCTATTCAGCAGCTATTGCAATGATAATCGCCTAGAACTTGGATTAGATAAAGAAGTCATCGAAATTTGCCTAAGCCATTTGAATTCCGATGAAATACGAAACGCCTATAATCGGGCGGACTATTTGCCTTACCGATTAAAGACGTTTCAAGAATGGGCAAACTATGTTGAAAAATGTGCGAATGGTTTATTCAAAGAAATTATTGCCGACAAGTCTTAATGTATTCGTTCAAGTCGCTTTCCGCAATCTTGCGGGAGCGACCGAATTTATAAGACTTTAACTTGCCACTTGAAATCCAACGTTTCACGGTGGCTTCTGAACAAATGCCCGTCTGCACGATCTCTTTTATTGAAAAATAGCGTTCCATTATAAATTACCCTCCTTCCATAATTCACTTCCATCATCATCAATTAAAGATTCTCTATCCATTAATTTATAAAAGCTTTTTACCCACGACAACATTGCGTAAGTTTCACGCAGAATAGATTCTTTATTATTTATATCTCTTTGTATTCTAAGGATACAACGAAGGATGTGCATAAACTCATTAGGTGTTGTATACCGATATATATAAAATCTACATAAATAAAAATACTCATCATTCGATAACTTACCGAATTTAATTTTTTTATTGTCTATTAAATTGAAAAATTCCTCTAAGATAAATTTTATTTCCCTAATAGAATAACGACCACCATAGTCAAATGAATTAAATAAATCTAATAAAATAGGTTCAATCATATTGTCAATTTTCTTTCTCATAAATACCCCATAATCAATCCTGCGGAATATCCGCTAATCTCTGCCATTATTACTTATCATGATAGAATTAACTTAGTCCGATGTTTCGGCTTTTTGATTGCCCGCAAAAATGTTTTTAATAAGTTGTTTTAATGTTGTCATTTTATGCCTCATTTGTTTTTAATTTTCTATTATTCATAATATAGCCAGTCAACGCCTTTTTGTGGTGCTGTATATCTTCTTGGAATTTTATATTTTTTCGCTAGTGTTCTTCGGTATTTTGGCAAATACCCCGCGTCTCTTGCGGCTTGAAACCAACCATTACAGCAATCGTTACTTAAGCATTGGACAAAATCAGAGAATTTAATTCCCGCTGCACACGCCCCTTTTTGATAATATTGACCTAATGCCAAACGAATTCCAAAAGTAACCTTATTTTTAGGGTCATTCCATTCGTTTTCAGGGAATGGTAATGGATGATAATATTTTAAATACTCTAAAAACTGGTAAGCCAATTCATCTGCCTTAACACAGGCTAATTGTTGTTCTGATAATCCCATAATTCACCTACTTTTTCCCCAATCTTTCCCAAAATCCAGTCACTTTCTGACTAAATTTTTTCACAGAAAAGAGCGGGATTTTTTCTTCTTTAATGAAAACGTTGTCGTTTTCATAACAAATCCACTGAAAGTCATTAAGCCGTAACCGTTTATGTTTGATTAATAGGTCAATTTGTGAACGATTAATCATAAAACCGACAGGCAAAAGTGCATTTTTTACCTTTTGTTCAATTTCTGAACGGTTACAGTTACTGACACAAGTCCAAGCGTCGCTACGCTCCTTGTTTGTTTCGGTGGTCTCCGCATTGGCATCAGTTGCAACATCTGCTACTGTGCCTTTTTTGATAATCCAATTTTTAAGTTTGGTTCTTACACTTGCTAAACTGAAACGGTTTTTCACCCCCACAATTTTTTTTCTTACTTCGCCGTATTGGTTCGGCTCGCTTTCTTCATATTCCACGCATAACGGCTGATCTTCACGTTTAGCCATTGCGCCCCCTTGCAACTCTAAATAGCTTGCAAAACAAGCCACATCACAAACTGCTTGCGCGTCTGCAATGGTCTTATCATCGACATCATCTAACTGCCATTTTTCTAATTTGCGTAATTCACGCCACACAGAAATGGGCGGGTTGCCGTAAAACTGGAATTGGCGAATGCCCCAAAGGTTCGCCCACGCACGCACACGTTGCACGTTTTCGTCGAGTTTCAAGCCTTCCACTTCGTCCGATGTTTCGTCTTTCTGATTGCCCGCATAAATGTTCTTGGCAATATATTTCGCAATATAAGAAACGGCAGAACCTTTTGCGGGGTCGATTTCATCAACACGGCAACGGTGTTTTTTCGCCCCAAATTCATCGCCGTCTAACTCTAAGGCTTTTGATTTAAATAAACGGATCACTTCTTCTTTATCTTCCGCTTTCACATACACAAGCAAGTGCCAGTGTGGTGTGGCGTCATGGTGCGGCTCAACGCCACGCATACCGAAAAAGCCGATGCCACGTTTAGCAAACAAGGCACGCAACTGCGCCCAATTCTTGCTTAAATAAGCGTGCGTTGTGCGTGGGTCTGCGCCTTTCCATTTCTTGTTATTGGTGCCGTTATTGTGTGTCGCATGGAACGATGAAGGGGCGGTCATGGTTAAGAACAATGACACATAGTCTTTATCCGTTGCCCATTCGTCCACGCCACGCAAGCGGTTCATCATCTCGTTAAAACGGATGGCGGGATTACCGGACGATTTTTGCCACATTGCCATCAATCCCACCTGTTCGGATGGGTCGTCAATGTTTTCAATAATCATCTGTTTTAAATACTCAAGATTGGCTTTTTGTTGATGGCGGTAATCGCGCAATGCACCGGTTGAAATGTACGGGCTCACTTTTGCCGACACTTCACCGCAACCAATCGCCAAATGCTCGATAAGGCGTTTTTGCGTGCTGCGTAATGTGCGAAACCAGTACTTTTCGCATACCACACGCAACAATTCACCTTCTTGTTGTTGCACAGAAAGGCGTTTGCCTTCTTCTAGGCGGTGTTGGCTTTTAAGTGGAAAGCCAATGTTTTTGCAAACATCGGCACAAAGGCGGTGCAGTTCACTGCTTAACCGTGAAAAATCGACCGCACTTAATAGCCCAACGGCTTTTTGATTGGCACAATCTTCCACGAAATCGCTTTGCAATCCGTTGAAGTGCAAGGCGAGTTTATAGGCGATTTCTTTTAATTGGCGTTCGCCTAATAGATAAAAATGCAAGCCTTGATTATCCACAGGCTTTTGCATGGCCAAATTGGCTGAATAGCGTTTGCGTTCAAGCAACCAAGAAACAGAAATGCGATATTGCTCAAAAACGGCTTCCAAACGATTGGTCAACACATCACGCAAGGTGGTGTTTGCAATGCGGGCTTGTTTATTGCCTAAGCTAAAACTAATTGACCCATCATCTTTCACACTGCGATAAGCACGCAACCACACATGGCGGAAGTGTTCGCGTTGGCGTTTGCGGGGTAAATCTGAAAGCAGTTTTTCAACATAATCAAAATGATTCGGAGCAACCGCAAACAGTTCAATTTGTGCGGCTGTTGCTTGTGGCAAGTCTAAAGTGCGGTAAGTTTTAGCCGCACTTTCCATTCTTGCCAAACGAGTTTCTTCCATCGCTAAATCACGTTTAGCGATGTTATTGTCTCGTTGTTGCTCCCAGTTCATCATGTTATTTCTATGCTCTTTGTAAGTTGGCTAAATATTCGTTGTGTTGATCAAAGTAATCTTTAATGGCTTGATTGGTTGAGTTAATCGCACTTTCCATTTCCGTGAGTGAAAGCACTTCATATTGTGCTAAGGCAAAGTTTCGGACTTCATTCACTGCGCCAATGATGGTGTTATGTAATCGCCCAATCACTCTTGCTTTTTGTTTTCGCCAACCGTCACTATCTGCCACGATTTCTAACACTTGAAAGCGGTCGCCAATCTTGGTAATTTGCAATTCCGCGCCGCAATCTAAATTGATGTAAATATCAGTACTCATTTTGTTTTCTCCTTAAAAGTGCTTGCTTATCCAACTTGCCAACCAACACAAGGCGGCATCTAATAATGCGGCGGCCATAAAACAGCCCAACATCACCACCGCTAATCCAATGAAAAAATCACTCACTGCCTTTCTCCAAAAAATCCTGAAAATCTAACTGTCTGCTTTTTCTTACCTTGATTGCGCCTGTATCAATGGCGGCTTTAAAACAATGATCTGCACGTGCAAAGCACCAATCTTCATCCGGTGTACTTGGTGCCAACTGATAGGCTTTTCGCCAAAACTGTGCGGCTTTTAAATATTGTTTTGTGCGTTCTGCTTCTGCGGCCGTTTCGCTTGCCGTTCTAAAGGCGATGAATTTTGTTCTCATGCTGTTTTTCTCCGTGGATTGGCTTGCCATTGCGCCCAATCGCTGTATTTTTGTAAAAAGATTTGGCGAGCTTTTGTCGCTAAATCGCCGTTTTCAATAAATTCGTTAAATGCTTGTCTTGCTTGTTCTTCGTCGCCTTTGTCTAAGTGATAGATATAAGCGAATAATTTTTCCTGTGCTTTATCGAGTTTTTGGTAATATTCCTTTGCCACAATGCTCAATGCGCCACGGCTTAAAATCACGGTTGCCATACGTCCCCCTAATTCAATGCTTTATCATCAATCAATGTGAATTCGCGTTCGGTAATGCCTTTCGGAAACATCCCCGAAATCAACCGCACTTTGCGAAACGCCTTGGCGATTTTGCGTTGTCCGTTTTCGGTGTAGTGGTGTAGTTTCTCGCCTGAAAATGTGGTACTCACTAAATCATTGATGTCGAGTTCAGCCATCGCCAACAAGATTTCTCTTTCGCCTTGTGAAAGGTTGCTGAAAGCGTATTCCACGCGATAGCGACTTTTGCCGATCACATGGCGGCAATCGCCCCAACTTCGCACCGGCTCAACCGCGATTTGATTTTCTTGGCAGAATTTTGCCGCCGCACTTTCTTTGCCTGAAACGTACATCACACGCCCCCTTGTTTATTTACCTTGCACCCAATTTAACCAACGACCAAACATCCCTTGTTTGCTCCAACTGGCTTTTTCAAGCAGTGCCACACGGTCGGAAAGTGTTTCATTCAATAGCACTTGTTGTTGGTTTAAGCCGATTTGATGTTGCAGATGACGTTTAATCGCTTGGTTTTGCACTTCTAACGCTTTCACACGTTTTTCTAACTGCCATACATTCACACGGTCTTTGCGTGTTCTGCCGTTGTCGTAGGTGTATTTTTTGTTGCTCATTTTTTGGTTCTCCCTAAATTTTGGTTGCAAAAATCCTGTCGCATGAATTTCTTCAAACGACTGGCTTTAAATTAATGTTTAAAAAATTAATAATTAATCGGTTGGAATTTCGACTTGTCGAGTATCCGTCTCGTCTAATGGCTTATTGCCTAACATGGCTTGCTGATTAGTTTCAAAGCTTGCGGTTTCAACTTCGACAATCTCACTAATCACTTTAAAACGACACTCACGACAGCCACTGCAATAGCCAAATGTTTGCGTGGTTAACTTTGATAATCTTTCTGAGGTTCGCACATAGATATTTTCTGAACCGCATTTCGGGCATTTAACATTAACTTTCACTTTTAATTCCTTTATTTTTTAATTGGTTGATAACGTCTAACAATTTCCATCACATCCGCAAAGACATTTTCAGTGTTTGCCCATTTAATCGATTCAGTGTTATGCTTAAATTCTTCTAATGCCACAATAAGCTGAATTCCATGCGTTGCCAGCGTACCGGCATAGTAAGAAAGTGCAAAAAATAAAGGAGTATCTAATGGATTACTACGTAAAGAACCCATATCATCCAAGCAATCAGCATATAATTGCTCTAGAACTTGAGCGACTTCAACAAATGGCTCGGGACAAGCGAGATAGTACTGCGTTTTGTCTTCTGCAAAGCCTTGTTCGAGCAATGTATTGCAATACGCCAATCCAGCATTTTTGTAAGCAGACCATTTTGCCAATCTATCAAGCAGTAATGTCTGCGAAGTTGATAACCCACAAGGAACTTGCTCATCATATTCATTGCTATTGCCTTGAACTGGCAAAAGAGAACCGTCCACAACAAGCTCGCGGATTATTTTCGTTAGCACTCTCACTAGATGAACCTTTGGCTGACGAATTGCGAGTTCTTCCGCCGTTAGATTAATTGTTTCACACATACACACCACCTAATTTGTTATACTCAATTTGATTTATTCACGATTAACAAAGGACCCAACACTATGAATGAAGAACAATTCATCGAATTGACCGTAGAAAATTCACAAAATCGCCTACGCATTCACGCACTTGAGCAGATTCTTGCTCTATTCTTGCATCATAAAACGGACGAGCAGCAGCAAGCACTTCAGCACTATTACGAATACATACGTGACCAACATCTAAACAATTTTTCCCTTGATGAAGATCAAGCAGAAAAGATTGAAGCAGTATTTGACGCGCTTGAAGATGTTCTACAGAAGTAGAATCGTCATAAAATAACGTGAATGAAAGACGGTATTTGCCGTCTTTTGTTTTGCGTAGAAAAAATTTCCCGCTCGCTTGAATTGCTGTTTCACCCATACACACCACCTTTTATTGTTTAACTATTCCGAATTACTGCCCAATTAATTGACTTGCCAATAAAATTAGCAAATAATCAACACCATAAAGCACGACACCATTGAAAATAACGCTACAAGGTATGCCATGCTGACACGTTTTTTACGATTTCTCATATTTATCCTTAACTGGTCTAAAGCTGGTAAATGGTTATGGTTATCATTGTATTGCTGTGCCAGTTCGTCTATGCTTTGCTTGGTTTGTTTTTCCTGTTCTTTCAAGGCTTGTTCAAGTTCTAATACGCGAACCCATAATTGTTCATCCACTTTTTTAGCCATAAGGCATTCCTATGTTTAAAAATAAGGAACTCCCATGACTGACGAAACACTGGTTATTCCCATTGAAGTTGATTCACCGCTCAACATCACTTTCCATGCCGAGACAGGAGAAATGACGGTGGAATGTTTTCAGTTTGTTTCAGGTGCGCCACAGGCGAAGATGACTTTTCGCTATACACCGCAGGCAACACAAGAAATGCTGCGGGCGCTTGCGATTTTCCAAGAGAAACTCGGTACAACATTTTTAACGCAAGCCACGCCACATAACGTGCAATAGATTGTTTACATTGAGAAAGCATTGTCATCGTCTTCCGGTGTTTGTTTCCATTGTTTAACTGTTTCTAATCACTGCCCAATCCACATCGGGGCGTAAATCTTCGGCTCTTACTTTGCCTTCTGTTGCTTTGATAATGGCGGGAATATATTTCACATCCATTTTTCCACCGCAAATCCACTTAAGCACCGCTGTTTGGCTCACTCCGCAAGCTCTAGCAAGGGAAGATTGCCCGTTGCAAAGTGCAACTGCTTGTTTAATTCCTTTCATAAAATCACCTATAAAACTAAAGTTTGAAATATATTAATCTGAAAGTTTTAATATTGCAATAACTTTTTTGATGATATTTTATAACTTAGGTTTTAAACTATCACAATAAAGGAGAAAAAATGCCTGATTTATCTACACGCTTTAAAACTTTACTTTACGAAAAACATCTTTCAATGAATGCTTTTGCAAAGATGATTGGAGTTTCTCAACCAGCAATCGCAAAGATTGCAAACGGCGAAACATTAAACCCTAAAAATATTTTAGAAATTGCGACCGCACTTAATGTGGACCCGCATTGGTTAAAAACAGGTGAAGGCGACCCTGATCCGTCTTATCGCATTGTTGAAGTGAGCGAACCGCAAAACCCAAACACAGTGCGGGTTGATATTTTGGACGTGGAAGCGAGTGCCGGAAACGGGGCATATTTAAGCCCAACCGAACAAGGCTTACTTTCACAAGAATTTGATTTAACGTTCTTCCGTCAACAATTCGGACGGGCTGATGCAAAACATTTGAAGTTGATCACAGTGAAAGGGGATAGCATGGCGCCAACCCTTGAAAGCGGTGATTTGCTTTATGTGGATATTTCCGAAAATTACTTTGCCGCCGATGGGCTTTATGTGTTCACCTTTGACGGCCAAACATTCATCAAGCGTTTGCAAAAAGTGGGAAAAGAAATGCTCGTCATTTCCGACAACCCAACCTACAAAGAATGGACATTCACGCAAGATGACGATGTGTTTATCCACGGCAGGGTAATATTCAGCATGCCGATGAAGTGGCGGAAGTGGTAGGAATAAAAATGGCAACAGAAAAGTTTGTTGTTTACATGAATGCTCACAAGGAAGTTAATGCATATCACATCACCAATATTGCCGAAAATGATGTTTACTTAATTGGCTATTGTCACGCTTATGGCAGAGTATTGACACTTCGTCATGACAGAATAATTCAAGAGTTTGACAATATTGAAGATGCGAAACAATATGCTTTGAATGTTCCCGATGATAAATTTCACCTTTACGATAGCTTAATCAATTCTCAAAAGCGGGAATTAAAGAAAAATCCGCCTTGCCTTTCTGTTACGTTTTGTTTTAGTGGATTTAAAGCTGCCGCAAAAGAAGAGATGATACAACTCGCAATCGATCACAATTTGCGAGTTGTTTCAGATGTTTCCAGTAAAACTGATTTTTTGGTTATCTGCGAGAAGTCCAAAACAGTCGGCCCATCTAAATTAGCGAAAGCAGAAAAACACGGCGTGAAAGTCATTTATGAAGATGCTTTTTTCTATATGCTTGAAACGGGTGAAATGCCGTGTGAGAGTTCCCTAAAAAAATAAATATGGATTCAATTAAAACAATAAATGGCGATATTATTGGATATAGTTTGCCGAGTAATATTGCCGCTTTACAAAAAAACATCGTTAGGTTGCA
>ENA-OWLZ01000557-OWLZ01000557.1-metagenome-genome-assembly--contig:-NODE-557-length-10228-cov-6.172614_pt1 | contig 10228 bp, 11 predicted proteins | sample MGYA00245341_ERZ651117 | MGnify/ENA primary metagenome ERZ651117 (study PRJEB26857, sample SAMEA4031763) | metagenome | biome: human; feature: oral; material: saliva | place: Philippines | collected 2014... | reverse complement strand
GATTTTCAAAAAGAAATTCTGGATGCCATTGTACACCAAGATAAGGGAAGCCGTCTGTAGTTGTAACAGCCTCGATAATACCATCTTTAGGATCGTGAGCTACAACCTTTAGGTTCGGAGCTAAATCTTTAATGCTTTGATGGTGGAAAGAGTTGATATGAGAGATTTCCCCATATATTTCTCGGAGAATCGTATCTGGTTCAGTAACCAGTCTCTGAGTTGTATACTCAGCAGAAGTATCTTGCCAATGATCCTCGATATCTTGATAGAGAGTCCCCCCCATAGCCACATTAAATAGTTGTGTTCCACGACAGACAGAGAAAATAGGTTTCTTTTGTTTGATAGCCTCTTTGATGAGTGCTAGTTCAAAAATGTCTCTTTGAAGATGATAGTCATCGCTATCGATAGCTTTCGGTTCACCGTAGAATTTTGGGTCAACATTTTGCCCGCCTGTTAGGATCAGTTTATCAATTAGGCTAATGTAGTAACCAGCCATTTCTTCATCACCAATTGGTAGGATAATGGGAATTCCTCCGGCCTCTTTAACACCTTCTATAAAACCTTTTGCAGCATAACTCATCATAAGTTCATCATCTGGATGAGCTTTTTCATTTCCTGTAATCCCAATAACTGGTTTCTTCATAAATAATTTCGCTTTCTAATCCTCTTTACGCATGAAATAGAGGAGGGTTTGAAGTTCGCTTGTAAGATCGACATATTGAACAACTACGTCTTTAGGAAGATGTAGGTGAACTGGTGAAAAACTGAGGATACCTTTGATACCAGCATCGACCAAAAGTTCAGCAACTTCTTGTGATTTAACACTAGGAACAGTCAGAATGGCTGTTTTTACATCACCATCTTTAATTTTTTCCTTAATTTGGGAGATTCCATAGATTGGAACACCATCAGGAGTTCGAGTGCCGACTTCTGGATGATCATCTAGGTCAAAAGCCATAATGATTTTCATTTTGTTTCGCTCATGAAAGCGATAGTGGAGAAGGGCGTGGCCCATATTTCCAATACCTACAAGCATGACATTGGTAATAGAATTATCATTTAAAAGATCAGCAAAAAAAGTCATGAGCTTTTTGACATCATAGCCAAATCCACGTCTACCAAGTTCCCCAAAATAGGAGAAGTCACGACGAACTGTTGCAGAATCAATACCAATGGCTTCTGCGATTTGTTTTGAATTAGCTCTTTCAATTTTTTCAGCATTAAATCTTTTAAAAATACGGTAATAGAGAGAAAGTCTCTTTGCTGTTGCTTTAGGAATAGCAGACTGTTTTTCTTTCACAAAATCACAACCTTTCTATCTACTATTTTATAGAAAGCTTGTGAAAATTGCAACAATAACGAAAAAAAACTAAGAAAAATCTTAGTTTAGTTATTTTCGTGATAGGTTATTAAAAAGCGATAGAGGTTGCCTAGAAGTCCTTGATAGATTTCAACTCCATTGTGTGTTAAGGAAGTGACAAGAGTCGTATCTGGAAGAGTCACGCAACCTGATAGGGACAACATAAGAGCATCGTAGTCTTCATATTTTAGTACACGGTCCACTTGATAGCTATCTTTATAATTTAATTGATACATAATTGCTTTCTATTTTTCACTTTTAGTAAAGACACCACGTTCCACAAGACTGTCCATCAAGAAGTAGAACTTTTCTTGGTGAATATGAGTTTCTTCTGATTTGAAGATATCAACTAGACGTAAGCCAAATTTATCAGTGATATTGATTTTTGCACCTGTCAAGTCTTTATTGATAATAATCTTGAGTTGAAAACCTTCTCCACTGTTTGGAACTTTTTCAAGAAGGCGTGTTAATTCATAGTTACCAACTTTCGTCTCAAAAAAAGTGTTATCTTTTAGTGTAAACTTTTTTACAGTTGGACTGAGTGTATAATCATAACGACAATTTTTTAGTTTAATCGTTTGTTCAAATGCCATTGAGTTAACCTCCGATAATTTCTTTTAGAGTTTTGGCGAGAGTTATCATTTCTTGTTCCGTGTTTTGAGGTGAAATGCTGACTCGAACAGATTCATGTAAGCGAGGAGAATCCTCTCCATAGCAGGCTTGAAGAACATGACTGACCTGAACAATACCAGCAGTACAAGCAGATCCCGTTGAAATAGAAATACCTTCAAGATCCAAGCGAAGGAGTAGCAGGTCATTTCGTTGTCCTGGGAATCCGATATTGAGGACATAAGGGAGTTGGGTTTTACCTTGATTTAGATAATAGTTTACTCCGTCCATTTCGGCTAGAAAAATTTCCTGTAATTTTTGAACTTTTTCAAAATTACTTTCTAAATGTTCAAGATCGTCCTTAAGTGCTGCTACCATCCCTATAATAGCAGGAAGATTTTCTGTCCCAGCTCTTTTTTTCTGTTCTTGATCTCCACCATGTAGGTAAGAATCAAAATCTGTAGAAGCAGCGTATAGGAAACCGATGCCCTTTGGACCATGAAATTTATGGGCGGAAGCACTGAGAAAATCAATTCCCAATTCTTCTGGAAAAATCTCCAATTTTCCAACTGCCTGGACAGCATCTACATGATAAGCTGCTGGATGTTCTTTAAGAACTTCTCCAATCTCAGCTATTGGTAATAGAGTACCTGTTTCGTTGTTGACATACATTGTTGAAACTAGAATGGTATCTTCACGCAGTGCATTTTTTACTTGTTCTGCAGAGATTTCTTGATTTTTAGGTTTTAAAATCGTTACTTCAAATCCGAAATTTTCTACAAGATATTCGATTGGTTCAAGTACAGCATGGTGCTCAATAGCAGTAGTGATAATGTGTTTCCCACGATTTTGATGACGAAGACAGTAGCCAATGATAGCTGTATTATTGCTTTCTGTACCACCAGAAGTGAAGAAAATGTGTTGGGGCTTTGTACCTAGTAAACCTGCCAACTCTTGACGCGCTTCACGTAATAATTTACCCGCTTGACGCCCATGGCCGTGAATACTAGAAGGATTGCCATAAGTTTCTTGCATGACTTGAGTCATTGCTGAGATAGCTGCTGAAGACATGGGAGTCGTTGCAGCATTATCCAAATAAATCAAAAACTCACCTAATTTCTATTTAAATAGTGGGCTAACTGGTTTTCTTTCATGAATGCGAACCATAGCATCACCGATCAATTCGCTAGCAGTGATGTATTGAACGTTTTTAGGTTTTTTACTTTCTGTCAAAACAGAATCTGTAACCAGGATTTCCTTGATATTAGCTGCATCCAACAACTCTGCAGCCCCGTTAACGAATAGTCCATGACTTGAAACTGCATAGATTTCAGTTGCTCCGTCGCGTTCTAAGATTTTAGCAGCTTCAGAGAAGGTACGACCAGTGTTAAGAATGTCATCAATCAAGATTGCTTTCTTACCTTCAACATCACCGATAATGTAACCTTGACTGCGTTCAGAATCATCTTCTGCATAATCAATAATAGCAATTGGAGCATCCAGATATTCTGCTAGACTACGAGCACGTTTTACACCAGAGTTTTTAGGACTAACAACCACCACATCTGAACCAGTCAAACCTTTATCATAGTAATGTTTTGCAAAAAGTGGGATTGTATAGAGGTTATCTACAGGAATGTCAAAGAATCCTTGAACCTGAACGGCATGAAGATCAAGAGTCAATACACGACTAACTCCAGCTTTTACCAACATATTTGCAACCAGTTTAGCTGTAAGTGGCTCGCGAGAAGAAGCGATACGGTCTTGGCGAGCGTAGCCGAAGTATGGAAGTACAACGTTAATGGTATTAGCACTAGCACGAACACAAGCATCAACCATAATCAAGAGTTCCATCAAGTGGTTATTTACTGGATAACTAGTTGATTGGATGATATAAACATCGTATCCACGAACACTTTCTTCAATGTTAACTTGGATTTCACCATCTGAAAATTGACGTGAAGATACTTTTCCAAGTGGAACACCCGCAGCATCTGCGATTCTTTGAGCAATTTCCTGGTTGGAAGATAGTGCGAAAAGTTTCATGTTTTTTGTATCTGACATTGATAAACCGTCCTCTTTAAACTAAGTGAATCGGTGTAGTAAAACACTTTTAGTGATAAATGTTCTCTACAACAGATTCTATTATTTTTCATCCCTTTTATTTTATCAAAAAAAGAAGATTATTTCAGTATTTTTTCATATTTTCTATAAAACGAACTAATTTTGAAGGGGCTTTTTTGTAATGGATTTCATTGGCTTGTAGAAAATCATGAAAATCAAGACTACCTTGCTTACCGTCTTCTACTTCTAATTCAAGTTCATAATCAACAATATTAAAATATTCGCTTTGATCAAGGGCCATGAGTCCGATAGGAGTTTCCTTTTCGTAACGAATCGTTGTTAAGCAACCTAAAACTATCCAATCACTTGGTGATACACCACGGGACAGGAGTTCGTCAAGAATCAGTCCTTGAGGAAGTTTACATTCTGTAAGGCAATGATTGGCTTCTTCAATAGTAAGTGCTTGGTTGTATTCCATATTGCCAACTGCTTGAGGAATTTTTATGGTCAACTCAGCCCTATTTTCAAAAGTACGGATGCGCATGGCAATTTTATGGTGACGAAGGTAAAAATCAGGTGTGTCTAGGTAGTAATTTTTTTGTGTAATAGGTGTGATTCCTGAAAAGTGAGTTTGCAATTTTTGATATTCTTCCTGGTTTAGGAGTGTTTTCATTTCAATTTCTAAATGTTTCATTTTTTTTACTTTTTCCTTATCTTTGAAAGCGATTGTATGGTATAATAAGCATTGTATTTATTGTATAAGATTTTTCCTAGAAAATCAAAAACTAGATAAATCGTAGTGTATAGAGAATTGGATGAAAAAGATATATGATTACAGAATGGGAAGAATTTTTAGATCCTTACATTCAGGCTGTCGGAGAGCTGAAGATAAAACTCCGAGGTATTCGAAAACAATACCGCAAACAAAATAAACATTCTCCAATTGAGTTTGTAACTGGTCGGGTCAAACCGATTGAAAGTATCAAAGAAAAAATGGCTCGTCGCGGGATTGGATATGATACGCTGGAACAGGACTTGCAAGATATTGCAGGTTTACGTGTCATGGTTCAATTTGTAGATGACGTGAGCGAAGTTGTTGCCATTCTTCGTAAGAGGCAAGACATGAGAGTTGTCCAAGAACGTGACTACATTACTCATCGAAAGGCTTCAGGCTATCGTTCTTACCATTTGATTATTGAGTATACTGTTGACACAATCAATGGTGCAAGAACGATTTTGGTGGAGATTCAGATTCGTACCTTGGCGATGAATTTCTGGGCTACAATCGAGCATTCGCTTAATTATAAATATCAAGGAGATTTTCCAGAAGAAATTAAGAAACGTTTGGAAATTACAGCAAGGATATCCCACCAATTGGATGAAGAAATGAGCAAAATTCGTGATGATATCCAAGAAGCACAGGCACTCTTTGATCCATTGCATAGAAAGTTAAATGACGGGGTAGGTAATAGTGACGATACCGATGAAGAATACAGGTAAACGAATTGATCTAATCGCTAATCGCAAACCTCAAAGCCAAAGAGTCTTATACGAATTAAGAGATCGACTTAAAAAGAATAATTTTATATTAAATGATAAACATCCTGATATCGTAGTTTCCATAGGTGGGGATGGGATGCTCTTGTCTGCCTTTCACAAGTATGAAAATCAGCTAGATAAGGTTCGCTTCGTTGGTGTTCACACAGGTCACTTAGGCTTCTATACGGACTACCGTGATTTTGAGCTAGATCAATTGGTTACTAATTTACAGTTGGATACCGGAGCTCGTGTGTCTTATCCACTTTTAAATGTAAAGATATTTTTGGAAAATGGAGAAGTAAAAATTTTCCGAGCCTTGAATGAGGCTAGCATTCGGAGAGCTGACAGGACTATGGTTGCCGATATTATCATTAACCAAGTGCCGTTTGAACGTTTTAGAGGAGATGGCCTGACTGTATCGACGCCAACTGGAAGTACAGCCTATAATAAATCACTTGGTGGAGCTGTTTTACATCCTACCATTGAAGCCCTTCAATTGACAGAAATTGCGAGTCTCAATAATCGTGTCTACAGAACCTTAGGTTCTTCTATCATTGTGCCTAAAAAGGATAAGATAGAATTGATACCAACTCGTAACGACTATCATACGATCTCGGTTGATAATAGCATTTATTCTTATCGGAATATTGAAAGAATAGAATACCAAATAGACCATCACAAGATTCATTTTGTTGCAACACCAAGCCATACTAGTTTTTGGAATCGTGTCAAGGATGCCTTTATTGGTGAGGTGGATGAATGAGATTTGAATTCATTGCTGACGAACACATCAAGGTAAAGACTTTTTTGAAAAAGCATGAAGTCTCTAAAGGTTTGCTTGCCAAAATCAAGTTTCGAGGTGGAGATATTCGCGTAAATGGTCATCCACAAAATGCAACCTATCTCTTGGATATAGGTGATGTGGTTGTTATCGATATTCCTCCTGAGGAAGGTTTTGAGACCCTGGAAGCGATAGACTATCCACTGGATATTCTGTTTGAGGATGATCATTTCTTAATTCTAAACAAACCCTTTGGTGTGGCCTCGATTCCTAGTGTCAATCATTCCAATACCATCGCTAACTTTATCAAGGGACACTATGTGAGACAGAACTATGAAAATCAACAAGTCCACATTGTAACCAGACTAGATCGAGACACCTCGGGTCTCATGCTTTTTGCTAAGCATGGTTATGCTCATGCTAGACTAGACAAGCAATTGCAAAAGAAAGCCATTGAAAAGCGTTATTTTGCTCTAGTTAAGGGAGATGGTTTTCTGGAACCTCAAGGTGAGATTATTGCACCGATTGCCCGTGACGAAGATTCAATCATTACTAGACGAGTTGCAAAAGGTGGTAAGTATGCCCATACTTCCTATCGTATAGTGGAGTCTTATGGCAATATTCATCTTGTTGATATTCGGCTGCATACAGGAAGGACACACCAGATTCGTGTCCATTTCTCCCATATCGGTTTCCCTTTGCTTGGTGATGACCTCTATGATGGTAGTCTTGAACATGGCATAGAGCGTCAAGCTCTACATTGTCATTACTTATCGTTTTATCATCCGTTTCTTGAAGAGCAGTTGGAGATGGAAAGTCCACTGCCGGATGATTTCAACACCCTTATTACTCAGTTATCAAATAATAATTTATCTTAAAAGGAGTAAAAACTCATGGAAGTTTTTGAAAGTTTAAAAGCCAACCTAGTTGGTAAAAGTGCTCGTATTGTCTTGCCTGAAGGTGAAGAACCACGTATTCTTCAAGCAACAAAACGCATCGTAAAAGAAACAGAAGTTATTCCTGTCCTACTAGGAAATCCAGACAAAATTAAAATCTATCTTGAAATCGAAGGAATCATGGATGGTTATGAAGTAATTGATCCTGCACATTATCCTCAATTTGAAGAAATGGTAGCATCACTTGTAGAACGTCGTAAAGGAAAAATGACTGAAGAAGAAGCTCGCGAAATCTTGGTTAAAGACGTGAACTATTTTGGTGTTATGTTGGTATATATGGGCTTGGTAGATGGTATGGTTTCAGGAGCTATTCATTCTACTGCGGCAACTGTTCGCCCAGCCCTTCAAATCATTAAAACACGTCCAAATGTTAGTCGTACATCTGGTGCTTTCCTTATGGTTCGTGGCACTGAGCGTTACCTCTTTGGGGACTGTGCCATCAATATCAATCCTGATGCTGAAGCTTTGGCAGAAATTGCTATTAACTCTGCTATCACAGCTAAGATGTTCGGTATCGAACCAAAAATCGCTATGCTTAGCTATTCAACTAAAGGTTCTGGATTTGGTGAAAGCGTAGATAAAGTTGTTGAAGCAACTAAAATTGCTCATGACCTTCGTCCTGACCTTGAAATTGATGGAGAATTGCAATTTGATGCTGCCTTCGTTCCAGAAACAGCTGCTCTTAAGGCACCAGGAAGCAAGGTTGCTGGTCAAGCAAACGTCTTTATCTTCCCAGGTATTGAAGCAGGGAATATCGGTTATAAGATGGCAGAACGTCTCGGTGGCTTTTCAGCGGTTGGTCCAGTATTGCAAGGTTTGAACAAGCCAGTTAATGACCTTTCTCGTGGATGTAACTCAGACGACGTCTTCAAACTTACTCTTATCACTGCAGCACAAGCTGTACACCAATAAAATACAAACTAGCTCCTTTTCTCTTAAAGGAGCTTTTCAAGTAGGAAGTAATTGAAGAAGCCTTATGTTTTTGACTATATTTTGGGGCAAGTTAGCTGTAATGTGTAAGTTAAAATTTTCCTATTTCAAATCAGTAGAAGTTGATTAATAAAAATTAACGAAAAAACTAATGAAATCTTTATTGAGAAGCTTTAAGTGCTATATTTAGAGTACGGAGTGCTATTTTTGTAAATATCACTTATTTAAAAGACTAATTGTAATGAACAATCTGAAAGGGGTAAATTAATGGATGAAGAAATTTTATATTTTGGTTCAGATGATTATAAGATTTTAGACATTGAAGGATATGAAACTAAACCAACAAGTGGCTTCAATAAACTCCCAGAAATAGCGAAACCATTATTAAGCAATGCTAACAGAATTTTTTCACAAATAGAGAAGCTACTCTATACAGCTCCAGCATTTATTGATGCAGTAAGGGCAACTGTACCAGAAGAAACCTTACAGGCTGTGTTATCTAAAGAACAAAAAGAAGCTATTGTAAAAGGTGCTTTAAAATTAATGGCAAAAAAAGACGGTTCTTTAATGGCTACATTATTGAATACGGAAACTGGGAAAATTGTTGCAACAGTACCCTTGGAAACTGTGAAACTTGCACCAGAAATTACTGAATCGATATCTAACTATTCGTCACAACTTCAAATGGCACGACTTGCAGAGCAGATTGAAAACGTTCAGCTAGCGATTGAAGATGTCAGAAAAGGACAAGAGTCTGACAGGTTGGCCATAGCATACAGTTGTCAACAAAAATTAATTCAAGCTAGGGAAATCGTTAACCCACAGTTAAGAAATTCAATGCTTCTCCAGGTGATTTCTGATGCTGAAGATAGTCGCAATCTTTTGATGCTAAGCCAAAAATCTAATGTTACTTTCGTTCAAGAACAGCCTGAAGATACTTTTGGTAAGTTGTTAAAAGGAGTTAAACAAGAAAAAATTGATTCTAGAATTAATGAAATCAGAGACGGGCTATCTGCAGTAAATATTGTATCATTGTCAGCTGCAATGGCTTATAATGAATTGGGTGAAGAGAAAGCTGCTCAAAAAAGTCTCGAGTACTTTGCACATTTTATTAATAATACATATCTAGCTACACCATATTTGGTTGAACGATTGGATTTACTTGATCCATCTCCAACAAACTATTGGACTAAAGAGCTACCAAAAATTAAGACAACTATTTTAGAACTACCAAATAATTTAAAAGAAATTGAAACTGAGGGATTAATATGATAGAAAAAAACACTTGTAAAAAATGTGGTAGAATTCTTCCAAAAGATTATAAATATAATAAGTGTGAATCATGTAGAAATAAGACGTTTAATGGAATACGTAAAGCAGGGAAAGTAATGGGAGGTATTGCACTTAGTACCGTACCTTTTGTATTAAATAAAATTTATTCTGGTAAAAAGAAGCAGTAAAAATTTCAACGCCCTTTTTGCTCTAGTACCTTACTAGAAAGGAAAACTTCAAAATTGACTTATAAATTTTTACTCTTCGACCTAGACCACACCTTGCTTGATTTTGATGCTGCTGAGGATGTAGCTTTAACACAACTCCTTAAAGAAGAAGGAGTTATGAATATTCAAGCCTACAAAGACTATTATGTTCCTATGAACAAGGCTCTGTGGAAGGATTTAGAACTAAAGAAAATTACAAAACAGGAATTAGTTAATACACGATTTTCAAAATTGTTTTCTCACTTTGGCATTGAAAAAGATGGTGCCTTTTTAGCCAATCGCTATCAGTTTTATTTAGCTCAACAGGGGCAGGTGTTTTCTGGTGCTGTGGAACTCTTAGATAACCTCATTGATCGTGGTTATGAACTCTACGCTGCGACAAATGGGATAACTGCCATTCAGACAGGTCGTTTGGCTCAATCGGGTCTGGCTCCCTATTTCAACCAAGTCTTTATCTCCGAGCAATTGCAAACGCAAAAGCCTGATGCAC
>ENA-OWLZ01000551-OWLZ01000551.1-metagenome-genome-assembly--contig:-NODE-551-length-10276-cov-13.221505_pt1 | contig 10276 bp, 9 predicted proteins | sample MGYA00245341_ERZ651117 | MGnify/ENA primary metagenome ERZ651117 (study PRJEB26857, sample SAMEA4031763) | metagenome | biome: human; feature: oral; material: saliva | place: Philippines | collected 2014... | reverse complement strand
AGTATGTAGTGCTTGCAAGACCGCAAGTGAAATGGCTGTGCAAGTCGATTGGCAAATCGCCAAAACGTTTTTTGAAAGTAGAAACTAAATCGAATGCATCAGCAGGTCCTAACAAACCGGACATATCTTTAATGCAAAGGGAATCAGTACCCATTTCAACCAAAGTTTCAGCAACTTTCAAGAAGCTTTCAGTTGTATGAACTGGAGAAATAGTGTATACCATAGCGGATTGAACGTGTGCACCTGCTTTTTTGGAATATTTAATAGCAGCTTCCATGTTACGAGGGTCGTTCAATGCGTCAAAAATACGGATACGATCGATACCATTTTTTACAGCAGCTTTACAGAATGCTTCTACTACGTCATCAGAGTAATGTTTGTAGCCCAACAAGTTTTGGCCACGAAGTAACATTTGTAGTGGTGTATTTTTTACATTAGCCTTTAATTTGCGAAGACGTTCCCATGGATCTTCGTTCAAGAAACGAAGACAGCTATCATAAGTAGCGCCGCCCCAACATTCAAGAGCTTCATAACCGATTTCATCTAAAAGGCCAAGCACTGGTTCCATTTGTTCGTAACGCATGCGAGTTGCCAAAATAGATTGATGACCGTCACGAAGAACGGTTTCACAGATTCTTAATTTTTTAGCCATGTTAATCCTCCAATTCGAAATAGTTAGGCGATGTAATTTTATACATACACTCAAAGACTATCTCATACCTATTTATCAACAATTCCTATAGTTTCTACTTATGTAGATAAAATGTGCTAGGAATTATTGGAACATACTTATATTAGACTACTTCTAAAATTCTTTGTCAACAAGTATATTATGCTTATTTATCATCAGAAAGCATGCATCTTTGATATAAAAGTGTAAAAAAAATCACCAAAAACGCTCGTTATGCTAGATTCTATCTTGCATTTTTAATCATTACCAAATGAGTATGTTAATGAGAATGTAAGAACAAATTACTCATCATACCGTTATAATTTTTATTTATGTACGAAAGTATATCAGTATTTGTTGATATAGTACAACGAATTATCTTGATTTATAAACCTAGTTATCACTTTTTATGATGAGCAACAAAGGTAATCTAATATTCATGAATATACATTTTCTATTTCAAATATACTTTTTATTTCACCTTTTTAGGTGCTGTTTCAAGAACAATATTCTTGCCATCTCGTTTTACTTGGATAGAGAATGCCCCTTCACCCTCTTTAAAATACTCCATTTTAATGTCTAACAGCATCTTACCGATAAGTGTTTCCACCTTCTCAGTTAAAAATTCACGATAAAATGCATCTTGTGTTTGCTTAGAACTTTGATGAATCACAGGTTTCGCTGCATTTCGTTCCGCCTGCATCATAGTTTCTTCAAAGTTATCATTTTCACCCCATTGCTTCATCATTTCTGCGTCGGATAAGCCTTTTTGAATTTTAAACTTTGCCATTATATACTCCTATTCTACTAGTTAAATGACACAACATAATGCGCATTCTAACTAACTTTATATATTGTCACTCTGATTTAAGTCTAATTCTTTCCACCTAATAATTCAATAATATGCTCCTTAACCATAACGGGATCAATACCAGACATACAATACGCTTTTCCCTTCGGGCATTTTCGTTTACGGCATCCTAAGCAGTCCATACCATGATTTTGTAACACTTTATATGTTCCGGTTAGAGGTCCCCACTCAGCAGGATCAGTAGGGCCAAATAAGGCAATTACAGGACGTTTTAGAGTCACTGCCATATGTAGTGCCCCCGTATCACAGGCCACTACCACATCACATTCGCCAAGAAGAGCCGCCATTTCACGCAAGGTAGTCTTACCTAATTTATTGTAAACTGGCAAGTCCTCTTTTTCTACATGGTGCATCAAATCTTCAAACTCTTGTGCTTCTTTTTGGCCCCCAAAGCATATAAAATTGCTTCTATAGGACAAGGAATCAATTAGTTGTTGCCACTTTTCATGAGGCCAAGACTTCGTCTGCCATGATGAACCTAAAACTAAACCTATCAACGGTCTATCTTTTTCTGCAAACGCTGATTCCACTTCGGATTTAGCTCGTTGTTGCTCATCAGCTGTTACAATGAGATTCATTAGAGTCATCTCTTCAGTGTCAACAGAGGTAGTCTCCGTGTTTAATGCAGCTGGCAGTAATTTAGCTACATCAAGATACTGCTCTATAACATGCTTAGATCTATCCTTCGATTTGTGATTAGTAAACAACCAATTCAGTTCCTTAGTACCACCTAATCCTAGCCGTATAGGTGCACCAGATGCCAATAATACAAGTCCCGTAATAAGCCTGCCTTGTACATCAACAGCTATATCAAAGTGATAAGGCTTTAATCGTTTTCGTAAGTCCCACCACATGTTCCACATGGTACGAAGATGTAGTTTTTTTGAATGAGCCTCATATTCATCCCGTTCCCAAGGAATTATATGATCTACATAGGGGTTATGTTCTAATAGTTCAGCCATGCTAGGTGTAACAATCCAATGTAATTTTGCATTCGGATACTGTTGCTTAATCCACCTTGCGGCGGCTGTGGCATGCAGTATATCACCAATATAACTGAGCCGTACAAACAATATATTCATAAACAACCGCCTTTCTCACGTATTATTGTCACCCGTTAAATCACCATCTCGCATACGTATATACCGATTATAACGAAATATATATGAGTTCAACTTGAATTATGTCGTATAAAACTGAATAATTTTATAAATAAAGCCTTTATAACCTGCGATTATAAAGGCTTTATATTAATTCTTTTTATTAGAGCTAGAATCCTTAGATGATTTATCGTTATCTTCTGTTACTTTGGTCGTATCATCACTGCCATTGGCAATAATTTCTTTCACAGCATTCATCGTTACTTCAGACAAGGTAGTTGGATTATTATATTTATAAATAGGTTTAAATCCTACGCCTAATTTACCAGAGTATACAGTTAATACATTATTATCCTCATCGACACGAGCAATATAGATAGTCTTGCTAGTATCTACACCAATCAAACGGAATCGTCCAGGTGGGTTGATAACACGCCAGCCACCTTCGATACCATTAAACATGAAGATGTCGCCAGTTTTAGCATTATCATAGAAGAATTTATCTTCATCATAGAATACAGCAATACGACCAATATCCGTAGCTTGCATGTAAACGCGACGCGTATCATAGTTCGCATCAGTTCTGTAAATCCGGTATGCACCTTCACGGACTTTTACCTTCATGTACACCACATTTGTCGCTTCAGAATACGCCGCATCAACAATGCGACTTCCCTTTGGTACATCTTCAAGTTCTGTATCTACTTCGTGTTCCGGGTCATCTGCATTGAGTCGGGCCATAACAACCTTGTTGTCCGTATACAGCCCCATAATGGCGTAGTTACGATCTGGCATCCAGTCAAAATAGCTAATGGATCGACCTTTCAAATTAACCGTTGTGGGCTTGCTTTCACCAGCCTTATAAATCCGAAGTGATTCATCTGTAACAACAGCCATAAATTGATGGTCATAGGACACGTATTTACGTCCATCTTTTACGTCAGGGAAGTTTTTCGTGTCATCCTTAGACGCACCAGAGACGTTAAATTCTGTAGTCGGTGCAAACATATATTGATCAAGGTACAGATACACTCCTCCTTGCAGTAGAATACCTACCGCAAAGGCGCTCAGTACACGCGTAAAAGGTTTCATTGTTCCTCCTATTTCACGATAAACGCCGTAGGAATCATCCGTTCCCCTAACAAATCGGCTGGTTTATTTACAACTTTGCCATTTAAATACAATGTAGAGCTAGAGCCACCATCAAGGTTAGCCGCAATGTATGCGCCCTTTTCATAAAGTACATCTTGTACATCGCGCAAGGTAGCACCCAAGGAATAGCCTGGTTGACGACCGTCGATTACAAGGAACAACACAGTACCATCCTTACGTTGACCTATGGCTGTACGAGGACCTACGCCCCAACCGCCATCGCCATCGGTGATCATCTTCTTACCATCTACAATAAGAGGTGGTCCAAATGTAATACCTTCCATAGCCTTCATATCAGCTAATTCGGTTTTATCATAGTTGCCTGCAATCAAGTTACCAGATTTAGAGAAGCCTACAAAATCAACGGATTCATCAGGACCTACATCCTTACCGATGATATAATCCCCTTCGTGAAGGATAAAGCCATATGGCAAACGTCCCGTACCAGTACCATTAGGATCATGGAAACCGCCGCCATTGATAGCTGCTACGGCACCATTCATTTTAGCAATATTACTTGTAGTATCCCCTTTTTCTTGGATGTTTGCAGCTGTCGCTACTTGGATGCGACGAGGATCTGGAATTTCAAGCACGTACCCTACATAGCGAGAAGACTCAATTTTTTCCAATTTTAGGTCTTTATCTTCGCGGGCATTAAATTTAAACAAATCTTGACTCTTCACAACGCCTACTGTCCCCAAAATAGATTGCAATTCATCGTTGCTGAATAGCCATGTAATGTATTGAGGATGACGAGATTGTAAGATAGCACCAATTACGGCACGTTTTACATTATTAAATGGTCCAAACAATACCACGAATGGTGATGTAACTGCGGTAAATAAAAACACCACAATGATGAACTTTACCCAATTCTTTTTAAACAATATATATCTCCTTATAAATCACTGTAATGTTCAGTGCTAATTCGTTCTTCAAAATGCTTGATGTCTACCGCATTACCAACCCAAACACGTAAAATATTGTATGGATTATCTCCTGTATGAGCCCAACCGGACTTCATAGCCATTGCCATCTTTATACCACTATCTTTTGTGGCAGCATCTGTATCCTTATTTTTGTCCCCATAGGGATAACAGAACCAAGGATTATCTGTAATGCCTAACTTATCAGCTAATGCTTGTTGTGCTTTTTGAATATTTTCCATTTGTGCAGCTTTTGAAAGTTGGCCCATTTCTATATGTTGGAATCCATGATTAGAAATGGTTATACCATTATCTTTCATTTCTTTTAGCTGTTCCCATGTAAGTCGCGTGCCTACATCGCCTGGATTAACAAAAACGGTAGCAGCAAAATTGTATTCTTTCATCAATGGATACACGATAGAGTATGTATCTGCATAACCATCATCAAAGGTTAGTACTACAGGCTTTTCAGGTACCGCAGCACCATTAACTACATAATCGTATAATTGATCCATCGTCAACGGATGGTAACCATTGTCCTTGAGAAACTTCATTTGCTGACGGAATAAATCCTCGCGTATAACCGCATCATTATCTTTATCATCACCAATCTTGTGATACATGAGCACCGGAACTCCCGACGGATGTACCATCGTAACCTGTTGTGCAGGTGGCGTTTTAGTTTCATTTTCTGTCGTTTGCTGTGAAAGTATTCCACATCCTGCTAACACTGTAGAAATTACAATTGCAAAAAGCACTACCATTGAAAATCGTTTCATAGGTCCCCCTTTATATAGACACAATTTAATAACTTATATTATATCATTTATAAGGAGAATAGTAAAAATTCGGGAATTATTTATGACTCATTGTAATCTAGACAATAATGTTTTAATATTTTAATTATAATACATTTCACATAAACGATACTATTTCAACAAATAAAGGATGTACTATGAAAAAACGCCTAACCATTATTCAAATGGACGTCCATGTAAATGACGTAGAATATAACTATACTCGTGTTCAAGAATTACTCTCTCAATCACTTTCTGAAAGCCCAGATATTATCGTATTACCAGAAACCTGGAATACTGGATTTTACCCATCTAAAGAGTTAATCAACATCGCGGACAGAAATGGCGCGCGAACGCAATCATTATTAAGTGCATTTGCGAAAGAACACAATGTAAACATCGTAGGTGGTTCCGTAGCAGTTGCCAAAAACGATGTTGTGTTCAATACATCCTATGCCTATAATCGAGAAGGCACTCGCGTTGGAGAATACTCAAAAATGCACGGCTTTAGTCCCGCCAAAGAAGATCAATACTTCGCAGGCGGCACGCACACCACACATTTTGAATTAGATGGCATTCCTTGTAGTACTGTCATCTGCTACGACATCCGATTTCCAGAATTAGTACGCATGGCGGCATTACCAAACACAGAATTGCTATTTGTACCGGCCCAATGGCCTACTATGCGCCTACGACACTGGCAAGTACTTAATGAAGTGCGAGCTATAGAGAACCAATTATTCGTGTGTGCTGTAAATGGCTGTGGCACGGTTGGTCGCGTTCAAAGTACGGGACATTCCGCCGTATATGATCCTTGGGGTACAAATCTATTAGAAATGAATACTGAGGAGGGTATTGCTTCTGTAGATATTGATTTTGATGTTGTCGAAGACATTCGCAATAAAATCAATATATTCAGAGACCGTAAACCAGAACTGTATAATCTATAACATAAAAGACACATTGCTATAATTTGCAATGTGTCTTTTACATTAGAATTCAATAAGCTTCCACATATCCTCTGGCACCTGTTCAAGAGGTTTATTTTTCTCTATCGCTTCTTTTAAGATATCAATGGTATCTTGAATCTCCTGCTTGTCCTTTGTATTTGGATCATGGAGGATAACACGATTTAAGGAATCTTCGCCAAATTGTTTTAAATATTCCTTTTCTACTTGGTTTAATTCACGACGTAAGTATTTCATTAATATGACCCCTACTTATAAATAAATTTTCGATGACCTACTTCTACCGCTATAATCACACAATTCGTATCACTAATGTCAACAATAACTCTATAGTTGCCAATTCTATACCGCCACAATCCTTGTTTATTACCAGTTAACGATTTACCAGAATATCGTGGATTTTCTACATTATCCAAATGTTTTATCAACCAATTAAAAATATAACGTTGTGTTGACTTATCCAACTTTGAAAATTGTCGGTCAAACCGTTTACTAAACTCTAGCTTATAAACCATACTTTGCACGCATTTCTGCTACAGAATATGTAACAGGATCCTGTTTATATTCTTTCAAAGCTTCTTGACCCACTCTAAGATCAAAGTCATTTTCGATTTTTTCTAGTAAAGCTTTTTTAAATAGTGTTGACAAAGTTTCATCCATAAATTCCGCATACGTTTTAAACAGTGTTTCTTCTTGTTCATTAAGTCTCACAGAAATATTTGACATACAAAGCACCTCCTCGTGTATTACATTGTAATACACGAGGAGGTGTCTGTCTATACCTATAATTATATTATTTTGTCATGCTTGCTTTTAATGCAGCAATTTCTGCACGAAGTTCTTGTAATTGCGTATCTTGCGCAACATCCTTAGCTTTCAAAACACTATTTTCGGCTTGTAAGGATTTAATTTGGCTATTCATTTGAGCCTTACTCATGGCATTACCGGCCCCCACTTTGAGGGATACGCCAGCATTAACCATATTCTCACCATTGCCTACTGCACCACCAATGCTGATAGTAGTCATATCGTTAGGGCTATAAGAACCACCAATAGCTACTGCTTTTTGACCATTATAGATACCAATACCAGCAGCCACACCAAATTTAGTACCATCACCACTTACAGGATGTAATGCAGCTAATGCAGCAGCACCAGCCCCTACCTTATTAACACGAGAATCAAGATTTGACATGCGTTGGTTAACAGAAGATAAACCTGTTTCTACAGTATCAACACGTTGACCTAGTGTATTAACATTGCTCTCAATACTAGCAAAACGATTATTTGCAGCAGCCGTATGTGCAGTTAATATTTCTGTATTTGATTTTACCTCTTTACCAAGATTCGTAACATTTGTGTCAATTGTACTTACTTTTGTTTCAACACTCGTAACACGAGTATCAACTTTTGTCACCTTAGAATCTACAGATTTTACAGATTCTTTTACAGTTTTAACATCAGATGCAACGTTATCTACCTTTTTATCAACAGCATCAACGGATTCTTTTACATTTTTCACATCATTTTTGATGTCTATAATATTAGTGTTAATTGTATTGATATTAGTTTCTACCGTATTAACACGATTATTTATATTCGTAATTTGTTGATTAATAACTGTCCCATTATTTTTAATTTCTTTGCGTACAGCACTTAATTGTTCTTCTGTAGCTGCACGTCCTTGAGTGGCAAAATCTGGTGCATCTACTGTTGTATTTGTTAATCCTGTAATAGTAGATTGTCCGTTTTCTCCGTTTATAACGATATCTCCAGCAGTGATTGTTTTACCAGCAATCACGGTTTCTGTAGCACCTGTTGCACCATTGTCTGTAGTTCTGAATACAGTGCCACTTTGTTTTACCTTTACACTGTTAGATTGTCCACGACCATTATCTACAGATTGATCAATGCCATTTTTGCTTACGATAAGGCGGCTATCCTCAGAGCGTACTACAAGACCACCTTGTTTGAATTCTAAAGAGTCTTTTATTGTCGGCACTACTTTTAAATTTTCTGTACGTACAGAGCCTCCATCAATGTCTGTGTAATGTTCGCTACCATAAGCTGCATTGCTTACACGGACCTTACCATCTTGTATAGTTGTGTTTTTCTTAGTGCTACCAGCGTAATCTGTACCTGTTAATGCAAGACCTTCACCGGTGAATTCCATTGTTTTAGAACCACCAAACATATCTTTTTTAGCCGTAGCCTTCACAGTACCTTTTGCACCATCTAGTTGAATATTGCTCTTCTCAGCCGTATGCTCACCACCAAGGTATACTTTATCATTTAAGTTTACTTTGTTATCTGTATCAACAGTAATGTTATGACCACTCTTGGCTTTATTAGACTCAATAACTGTCGTTAATTCGGCTTTTGTTTTATCTGCAGATTTTTTAAGTTGTTCTTCTGTAGCTGCACGTCCTTGAGTAGCAAAATCTGGTGTATCCACAGTTGTATTTGTTAAACCAGTAATGGTAGATTTGCCTGCTTCACCGTTCACCTCTACGGAACCTGCTGTAATATATTTACCAGCAATAGTTGTTTCTGTAGCACCTGTTACACCGTTTTCCGTTGTGGAGAATACAGTGCCACTTTGTTTTACCTTTACACTGTTAGCTTGACCACGTCCATTATCTACAGATTGATCAATGCCATTTTTGCTTACGATAAGGCGGCTATCCTCGGATCGTACTACAAGACCACCTTGTTTGAACTCCATAGAGTCTTTAGTGGTTGGCACAACTTTAAGATTTTCTGTACGTACAGAACCACCATCGATTTCGGTATAGTTTTCGCTTGCATAAGCGGTATTGCTTACACGCACTTTACCATCTTGGATAGTCGTATTTTTCTTAGTGCTGCCTGCAAAATCTGTACCCGTTACACTTATACCCTCACTATTAAAATTAAATTCTTTAGAACCATCGAACATGCCTTTTGAGGCAGATGCGGAGATGCTCCCTTCAGTTCCACTGATATTTACATAATTTGCAGCATCAACAGAACTAATCCCACCCAAGGAAGCAAGAACCGCAAGAACAGAAGCAGCTAGAACAGCGCTTTTAATCGATCCACCAGATTTACCAGTCTGCTTTGCAATCTCTGATACGACAGTATAGCAACCTTTTTTGACATTAAAAATAACTCGATACACCTTATTCATTTGAAAATTCCCTCCTAAAGCTCTCACACTATAGTTTTTTTATTATTTTCACTGTCTTTCTTTTATGAAAATAAATATCATAATCAATATATCTGTTTATATTTCTAATGTCAATATTTTATTTATTTTTAAGTATATTTATCAGTTAATTAAATACTAGATGAATTTATTTTTATGAGTAAAAAATGAACTATTACCTACATTTAGGCATACAAAAAAGACATGTTACTCTTCTCTCGTCTCTCTCGTAACATGTCTTAATTTGTATATAGATCTCTCGAACTATATCATATTGTATCTGGCTGAACTCTCTAATCCCTTTTTGACACGCCAGTATGTCTACAATTATTTTATATTTTAAAATAATTTATGTCAATAATTTATTTTTAGTTTAATAATCATCGTTTATAGAGAGATTAAATCAACTAATTATAGAAAAAGGACCTACAGCGAACTGTAGGTCCTTATATTTGGTGCGGTTGGAGGGACTTGAACCCTCACGAGCGTACGCTCACCACCCCCTCAAGATGGCGTGTCTGCCATTCCACCACAACCGCATGGAATACAAATGGTGCCTCAGGACAGAATCGAACTGTCGACACACGGATTTTCAGTCCGTTGCT
>ENA-OWLZ01000539-OWLZ01000539.1-metagenome-genome-assembly--contig:-NODE-539-length-10345-cov-4.052964_pt1 | contig 10345 bp, 13 predicted proteins | sample MGYA00245341_ERZ651117 | MGnify/ENA primary metagenome ERZ651117 (study PRJEB26857, sample SAMEA4031763) | metagenome | biome: human; feature: oral; material: saliva | place: Philippines | collected 2014... | reverse complement strand
GTCAATGAATGACGTACAAAGCTTATCACATAGCAAATGGAGATGTAAATATCACGTTGTGTTTGCACCCAAGTATCGCAGACAGATTATACATAAAAATTAAGAAGTAATATAGGAAAATTTTATGCACAAGAAACTATGTAGATATATTAGAAGCGGAATGCTACTCGGAGCATATTTATATGTTGATAACCATACTCCTACATATGAGTGCGTCGAGTTTCATGGTGTATTTGAAGAGTAAACGTAACCTCATGATATTTGATAGACATACCCGCCTTAAGTACAAGTATGGGAATCGAAGAGGTTGCTACGTAGAAACGATAAGCTGGTAGAATAGGCAGAAAAAAGCTTCGAGTAGCGGGCTGCCTGTAATAGAGTGGTCGTCGGAGTATTCGGTATACTCTCTTTAGGGAGCGTTCACTAGAGTGGGAGCCTTATAGGGCTGCGCGAGCTATCTGTTTAATAAATGGTTATGATCGATAGACATAAAAGATGTATTTTATTTGTATAAAATGTGTGCAAATGAAAACAAAACAGATATCGGTTATTATTATTAGGAATTGAATAAACTGGAGGAATAATGATTAAGCCTTGAAAAACAAAGTATATTAACGTTTTTATTCCTGGTAAGAATGAAATGTTTTTCTAAAAATAGATATTGACAATGAATATCATAGTATTAAAATAAAAACATAACGTATATACTTATCAAATAGTAGAGGGGACTGGGTAATAATGAGAAATAAGAGTATGCGTATTTGTGCAACCCTTACGGCTTGTGCCGTCATTGGAGGGGTAGTTTGTGCGGCGGCACCGCAAATAGACTCGGCAGCCAGTGTTTTAATCGGTCAGGCTACGCCGGGTCAGACGACAGCCGGTAGAACTCGTGTTGATGCGACGACGGGGGCCAGTGTTCTTTTGACACCCGATTCAAATTATGCGCCTGATTCATATCCTGTACATGGCGGACGTCATGTGCCCGATAACTTAGGTGACGGCGCACCCGATACGGCACGTGTTGTCATTCGCGGCGAACGGACGAACTTCGGTTTAAATACGAATACGGGTAGAAACGGTACAGCATTCGGGGCTAATGCAGTAGCTAAGAAAGACTATGCGGCAGCTATCGGTAACGGGGCCAATGTTAATGCCGTAGAAGGGCTGGCTATGGGTCATAATGCTTCCGTCACCGGCGACGGCAGTATTGCTATCGGTGGTGGCAGTACGGCGGCAGAAACCAATGTTGTGTCTGTCGGCAACGATACGACACAACGACGGATTGTTAACGTAGCAGACGGACGTATTGCTGCAGGATCCCATGATGCCGTAACAGGTAATCAGCTGTATCAATACGGGGCAAATATGACCGGCGGCTTAAGTAAAGAAATTAAAAATGTCGGCGCTGCCTCGGCAGCTCTGGCAGGACTACATCCTTTAGATTACACGGGAAGTGAATCGAAATTCCAAATTGCGGCGGCCTTAGGTTCCTATGACGGGAAAAAAGCCGTGGCCCTGGGCGGATTTTATAATGCATCCCGTGACTTGATGCTTTCCTTCGGAGCGGCATCGAATTTCGGTGACAGCCATAAATTGTCGGCCAATGTAGGAGCTACCTTCCGGGTCGGAAAAGAAGGGGAACCTTCCGTTCGGCAGGGTTCCGATTTAGCGGAACGAATGGATGCTATGGAGCGGGAAATGCGTCAACTTCGTGAAGAAAATAAAGAACTACAGGCTAAAGTAGCACAGTTACAAAAATAGTTATTAAAGAGGAGCTTTCTAATGAAGGCTCCTCTTTTGCGTTTACAAAATAAATGTGATTTAAATCACTAATAAGGGCTGAAAGAGTTCGCAAGAAAGTAAGAATAAAATAAAAAAAGCATATTATTGCAATAGGTATTACGAAAAAACATAGATAAAAAGCTATCAAACGATAAAAGGAATAGGGAAACAGAACAAAATACTTATTGTTACAAATGGAACGTGGTATACTATGAATATAAAGAATTTATCTTGTGAATAATTCATTACAAGCGAGATAAATCCGGTTTTGCACATTTAAAGGAGGTTATTACAATGGCTTATAACAACATTAAATTTGAAAACCAGGACGGAATCGGCATTTTGACGATTGATCGCCCGAAGGCACTGAATGCGTTGAATTCCGAAACGCTGTTGGAATTAAATGATTTGGTAGGCAAACTCGAATCGGATAAAGACGTTAAAGTAGTAGTTATTACCGGTGGTGGAGATAAATCCTTTGTTGCCGGTGCGGATATTAAGGAAATGTCCACGAAAAATGCTGTAGACGGCCGCAACTTCGGTAAAATCGGTCAGGATGTATTTACCCGCATTGAAAACCTTCCTCAGCCGGTTATTGCAGCTGTTAACGGCTTTGCTCTCGGCGGCGGTTGTGAATTGGCTTGTGCTTGCGACTTCAGATATGCTTCTGAAAATGCGCTCTTCGGCCAACCTGAAGTCGGCCTCGGCATTACTCCCGGTTTCGGCGGTACGCAACGTCTGCCCCGTGTCGTAGGTCGCGGTTACGGTAAAGAATTGATCTTCACGGCTGCTAATATTAAAGCCGATGAAGCATATCGTATCGGCCTTGTTAATAAAGTCGTTCCCCAGGAAGAATTGATGCCTACGGTTATGAAAGTGGCGAAGAAGATTGCGGCTAATGCTCCTATTGCCGTACAACTTTCCAAAGCAGCTATTAATCGCGGTATGCAGTGCGATATCGTTACGGGTATTGCCTATGAAGACGAAGTATTCGGCCTGTGCTTCTCCACAGAAGATCAGACGGAAGGTATGGCTGCCTTCATGGAAAAGAGAAAAGAAAAGAATTTCCAGGGTAAATAATTCGTTCATATTGAGTAATTACTGCAATATGAACTGTAAATAAAAAGTATCCCGTCGATTGTTCTCGACGGGATACTTTTTTCCTCATTGCTATTGCGGGACTATTATGCGCCAAAGAGCTACGGCAATGAACAATAAGACAAACAGCAGGCTGATGATTCTCTGCTTGGTTAAGACCAGCTTGGCCGGTTGTGTTTGACGCGGTTTAGGCGGTACTTCCACTTGTTGTGTGCCGCAAATGGGACACATGCGAACGCCGTCTCTTAATTCGACACCGCAGGTTTTGCAAATCATTTTATCATCTCCGTAAAGGCTTTTTATATGTTTTATTAATCATAGCATGTCGGGAAAGATAAAAAAAGCAAGGATTTTGTAGTAATTGTCAGTGATTCGGGCAAATGATATACTGTAGGTAGTAGGTGCGTCGAAAGGAACGACCTGACGGCAAACCGCATGGACAACTATATCCGTATGGCCTCGTTTACAATGATAGGCTCATGTAAATAAGGTTCGTCTTCTATGTGATGACTCTATCCCTGCGATTTGCGCAGGGATTTTTTGTATAAGGAGTAGCTATGGATGAAACTAGAGTAGCTCTTATCGGTATTATTGTCAGCGACGGCGAGGCGGCGGAAAAAATTAATGCCGTTTTTCACGATTACAGAGAATATATTATCGGGCGTATGGGATTACCTTATAAAGAACGAGGGATATCTATTATCAGTATTACTATGGATGCCCCCCAGTCTGTAATCAGCGCCGTTGCCGGTAAGCTGGGTATGATAAAGCACGTAAGTTCAAAAACCATTTATGCAAGGTTACCGGACTAGGGGTAGGCTTATGTTAAAGATTGCAATTTACGGTAAAGGCGGTATCGGCAAATCAACTGTAACATCCAACTTGGCGGCAGCCTTTGCCTGTTTAGGTAAAAAGGTTATTCAAATCGGTTGTGATCCGAAGGCCGATTCGACACTGAATCTTTTGGGCGGCCATTTGTTAAAGCCCGTTATGAACTATATGAGTGAGAAGGATGCAGAGCCGGAATCGATTGAAGACATTTCCGAGACCGGCTTCGGCGGGGTTTTGTGCATTGAAACAGGCGGTCCTACGCCCGGGCTGGGGTGTGCCGGTCGCGGTATTGTAGCTACTTTTGCCCTTTTAGAAGATTTAGGTCTCTTTGATATATATAAGCCCGACGTCGTCTTGTACGACGTTTTGGGCGATGTGGTGTGCGGCGGATTTTCAGCGCCTATTCGCGACGGTTATGCCGAAGAAGTGTGTATTGTCACGTCCGGTGAAAAAATGTCCTTATACGCGGCCGACAATATCTATAAGGCCGTTAAAAACTTTCAAAGCCGCGGCTATGCGAGTGTTAAGGGGCTTATTTTAAATCGCCGCAACGTGGAGGATGAGTACGAGCGGGTCAGTACCTTTGCGGCTGAACGAAATTTGCCTATTTTGGCGGATATTCCCAGAAGCAAAGAAATTCAAGTCTGGGAAGACCGTGGTATGACGGTCATAGAAGGCGAGCCCGATTCCGAGATAAGTATCGTATACAGACAGTTGGCACAACGCTTGCTCGGAGATGAATAGGAGAAACGGCTATGGGAATGAATGAAACGCCGAGAGGCGAGCGAATCCACATCGGTTTTTTCGGTAACCGGAATGCGGGAAAATCCAGCCTGGTCAATGCCGTTACAGGGCAGTATACGGCTATTGTGTCGGATGTGAAGGGAACAACGACGGATCCCGTGTATAAGGCCATGGAACTCTTGCCCTTAGGCCCGGTCGTACTAATAGATACACCGGGGTTGGACGATGCGGGTAAGGTGGGACTCTTACGCATAGAAAAAACTAAGGAGGTATTGCGTAAGACGGACATAGCCGTTATCGTAACGGACGGGGTCCTTCCTCTTACGCAGTCGGATAAGGAACTGATTGCTCTTGTAAAAGAGAGAAAAATCCCGTACTGTATTGTGAGAAACAAGGCAGATTTATTGACCGGTGACAAAGACGCGACAGGCCGTGAAATTTTTGTCAGTGCCGTCGCCAAGACCGGTATTGATAAGCTTAAGGAACGACTGATCAGTCTGGCCGGGGCAAGGGATATTGAGACACCTATTATTTCAGACCTGCTTCATGCGGGTGATGCGGTTGTTCTTGTCGTACCTATTGATAAGGCGGCACCGAAGGGACGCCTTATTTTGCCGCAACAACAAACGATTCGTGAAATTTTAGAGGCTCGAGCCATAGCCGTGGTTACGGATGAAAAACGATTAGGCGAAACGCTTGTCCTTTTGAATAAAGAACCGGTTTTTATCATTACAGACAGCCAGGTCTTTAAAGAAGTGGCGGCCATCGTCCCGAAGCATTTGAAATTGACATCTTTTTCTGTGTTAATGGCTCGTCACAAGGGGATTTTGCCTGCCCTTACAACCGGCATTAATGCCGTAAAGCGATTGGCTGACGGGGATACGGTGCTTATTGCCGAAGGATGTACACACCACCGACAATGTGAAGATATCGGCACGGTGAAAATTCCGCGTTGGCTTAAAACCTTTACGAGAAAAGACATTCATATTGAAACATCAAGCGGCATGACTTTCCCGCAAGATTTGAGTCCCTATTCTTTGGTCATTCATTGCGGCGGGTGTATGCTGAACGAAAAAGAAATGAAATATAGAGCGAAAGAAGCTAAGCGTCAACGTAGGCCGATTGTTAACTACGGAATTTTGATTGCTTATATGAACGGTATCCTGGAACGGTCGGCAGAGGCTGTTCCCGAATTGGCTTTTTTGAAGGAGAACTCATGAAAAAATTGGGATTAATCGGCGGTATCGGTCCTGAATCCACGCTATTATACTATAAAAAGATAACCGAGAAAGTTTATAAGCGGGAAAAACTTTTTCCGCCACTTCTTATAGAGAGCCTTGATGTGTATCGAGTGTTGTCTTACTGCGGGCAAAAGGATTATGCAGGCCTTACGGCGTATTTAGCTACACGGGGATTACCAATCTGGCGGCAGGCGGTGCACAAGTAGTTGCCATGACGGGCAATACACCGCATATCGTCTTTGACGAGTTGTCTGCAAACTCGCCCGTACCTCTGGTCAGCAGTGTAGCCGTGACGGCCGGTTATGTGGCAATGCAGGGCCTTAAGAGACCACTGTTGTTAGGCACCTTGTTTACAATGAGGGAAGACTTTTTCAAAAAGGCCTTTAGAGATGCGGGTATTGAAGCAATCGTGCCCGAAGAAGACGATCAGCTGAAGGTTCATGAGATTATAGAAAAAGAATTGGAAGCGGGAATCGTAACGGAAAGGGCACAAAAATATTTTTCGGACCTTGTTGAAGAAATGATTGGCAGCCATCATATCGACACGCTAATATTAGGGTGTACGGAATTGCCGATTCTTTTCGAGATGATGAATATATCCGTACCGGTTGTAGATGTAACGGACGTACATGTAGAAGCCTTGATCAAGGCCGTGAAAAAATAATCGGGGTATAGTAAATGTCACGTATTTTACGCCTTATTTATATAATTTCCGTAGTGGTACGGGGATGTGAGCGACTTCTCGTTTGGGTAGCTCGTTTCGGGTTTCTTATTTATCCTTTGTACGGAATCGTTTCGTGGTTTATACCATCTCGTAAGGAGCGGGTACGAAAACGGGCGGCCCTTGTGGAGGCGCTTTTTTCTGTTCTTGCGGCGTCGGCAGTGTCACTTCTCATTCGGCGTATCTGGCGCAGACCGAGGCCGTTTACTCAAGGTAAAACAGCACGTATTACTCACGGAGATAATGCTTCTTTTCCGAGTAATCACACGCTAAATGCCGTAGCCGCAGCCTTTTCGCTTGTCCTTAGCCGGCAAAGCGGAGGTAACCGTCTTTTGGGGTGGGCCTTGTTACAAGGACTGTCCAGAGTCTTCGCGGGTGTACACTACATGAGTGATATTATCGGCAGTGCCGTACTGGCTGCCTGTTGCGCCGCATGGGTACATTCATCCCGAAGATTGCGAAAATTATCCCGACAGTTGGCTTATGTCTGTACAGAAGCGGAAGATATACTGAGACAAAAATAAAGATTCGATTAAATAGAAGGAGCGAGGATGTAATGAATTGGAAGAAAATCGGTATGATAGCACTTTTAAGCACCTTGGCGATCCTACCGGCGTATGCCGAAGTAGTGACGGGCAGCCAAACGGATATGAATATGGATTTGAAGTATCCACTCGTTTATACGGAAAATGCGATAGCTCAGACCGCTATCAATACGGATATTGCCGCTTATGTAGGTGAAGCCAAGGACGCCTACTATAATCGTCACGTTTACCAAGTATCGCAAAGCTATAAAGTGACGTATGAAGATAAGGACGTAGTTTCTCTCTTGTTAACAACGTATTATTATCGTGCCGGGGCAGCTCACGGCTCATATCGAACCCAAGGCATGGTATATGACAAGAGAACGGGCCAACGGATTCCTTTATATAACTACGTCAAAATTGCAAGTGCCAAACAACTGGATACTGCTGTACGAGACGGGGTCCTCTCCTTTTATACGAGCACTCGTAAAAGAACATACTTACCACAGGGATGGCATGTAGACTATGCATCGGACAACTACTTCTTAATCGGCAAGGGATATATCAATCTCGTATACCAGCCGTATGAACTGGGTCCCTTCTCATACGGCAATACGTTTATTGAATTCAGTCCGAAGGCCATTGAATATTTCAATCGTATGAACAGTTGATTTATACAAGAGAATGATAAAAAAACTGTCAGACAAATAAAAAGACGTATGGCTTAAGCCATACGTCTTTACTTTTATATTAGTGTTTTTGTTGGAAGGCGTTGAAACCCGGATATACGGCACTGTCGCCCAACTCTTCTTCGATGCGAAGCAAGCGGTTGTATTTAGCTACGCGTTCACTTCGGTTAGGAGCGCCGGTCTTAATCTGGTCAGCATTCAAAGCGACTGCCAAGTCGGCAATGGTGGTATCTTCCGTTTCGCCCGAACGGTGGGAAACGATAGCTGTGAAGCCGGCGTGATGAGCCATCTTAATGGCATCAAGCGTTTCCGTAAGAGATCCGATCTGGTTGAGTTTAATAAGGATGGAGTTGGCGCTGCCTTGAGCAATGCCCTTGGAAAGACGTTGAGTATTCGTAACGAAGAGGTCGTCGCCTACGAGTTGAACCTTATCCCCGAGTACCTCCGTCATGTGTTTCCAACCGTCCCAGTCTTCTTCATCCAAGCCGTCTTCAATGGAATAAATAGGATATTTTTCGACTAGGGATTTCCAGTGGTTAACCAATTCTTCGGATGTATATTTCTTACCGCATTTAGGCAAGACGTATTCGCCTGTTTTACCGCTCTTCCATTCGCTGGATGCGGCGTCAATAGCCAGAACGAAATCTTTACCCGGTTTATAGCCCGCTTTTTCAACGGCGGCAAGAATGTATTGAATGGCTTCTTCATCACTTGCCAGGTCGGGAGCAAAGCCGCCTTCATCGCCGACGGACGTAGCCAGACCCTTTTCTTTCAGCAGGGCTGCCAGGGCATGGAATACTTCCGTGCACCACCGCAAGCCTTCGCGGAAGGAAGGGGCACCGGCAGGCATAATCATAAATTCCTGTACATCTACCGTATTGGCTGCATGGGCACCGCCGTTCAGAATATTCATCATCGGAACGGGTAGTCGATTCCCGCTAATGCCGCCGATATAGCGATATAAAGGGATTCCGAGGGCCGTTGCGGCTGCCTTGGCAGTAGCGATAGATACGGCTAAGATTGCATTGGCACCGAGTTTGGATTTATCAGTCGTGCCGTCAGCGGCGATCATAGCACGGTCAATGGCGTAAGCATCACAAGGATTCATGCCTACAAGAGTTTCGCGAATAATCGTGTTAATATTTGTCACGGCCTTGTCGACACCTTTGCCGCCGAAACGGGATTTGTCGCCGTCACGCAACTCCAGGGCTTCAAACTGACCTGTAGAAGCACCGCTGGGAGCTTCGCCGGTACCGACGGTCCCGTCGGAAAGAATTACGTCCGCTTCGACAGTAGGATTGCCGCGAGAGTCGATGATTTCGCGACCAATGACCGTTTCGATTTTCAGTGTTTTCATTAGTAAATACACCCTTTCTCAGCTAATATGTTCATGCTTATTAATATGGTTTTTTAAGGTAGGAATCTGACTTTTATCCGGATCTTTCCCGGCGTAAAGGAGTGTTACATTACCGTCACGAAGGTGATCTTTGATTTCTTTAGCAAAGGTCGGTAAATTTGCATTATCGGATAATTCCTTGTCGTAAGCGGCGGCAAAATCTTCGTAGGAAATCTCCCCATGATGGTACTTTTTGCGCAAGTCCGTTGACGGAGCAATGTCTTTGGCCCAGTCGGAGAGTTCGGCCGCTTCCTTTTTCATGCCTCTCGGCCAAAGTCTATCAATAAGAATACGGTATCCGTCGCTTTCTTCCGGTGCGTCGTAAACTCGCTTCCACTGTAATTTACCCACGAAATCATCCTCCGTTAATTACGTATAATACCTATATTCTTGCAACATTTAAATTATACTTCTACAGTGGATTTTTAGCAATTAAGAATCATGAGCCTTTCGAATGGTACTGTTGGGGATACCCAGTTGCAATCGCAGTTTAGTTACCGTTCTACGGGCGATAGGGATGTTTTGGGCGACGAAAAGTTTCGTTAAAGCATTATCTGAATAGGGTTTGGAACGGTCTTCCGTATCAATCAGGGCAAGCAGTTTTCGTTTTACCTCGTCATCTGAAATACTGGAACCTACCTCTTTTTCGTAAGCACGAGAAAGAAAATGCTGGATCTTGTATGTACGGTTTCGAAAAAGTATGTATCGATTTTTACAGACTCGGCTTACCGTTGTTTCACTCAGTCCCGTCCGTAAGGCAATATCGCGCTGTGTTAACGGTTGTAACGGAACGCCTGCCAGCAAGGCTTCCTGCTGCTCGGTGGCAATAACTTCCAAAACTCGTCGAATGGAATCGGAACGATAAGCCAAGGCGGAACGTAAGGTTGCATATGAACGCTTGGCATGACTCAAAAAGAGCTGTGTCGGCTTATCCCCCGTATTGTGATAACTCGCATACAAGTCGGAACGGAAGCGTACGGACGGACAGGCCTGAAACAATACGGGGCGAACGGATGCGGTGTCCGTGTCGATGACCAGTTCCCCTTCAGGTCGAATCCACAATGCCGTCGGAGGCGTTTGCTCCAAGGGAACCAGCGACAGAGTACGTAAAAAAGCGATAACCTTTGATAATTCATCGTTAGTTATGCCTGATTCCTTGCGAAGAACTTGCCAGCGACCGTTCAGAAAATTGTCATAGTGATTTTTTAAAAGCTGTAATGTATGGGGCGGACAGTTTTTTTTGCGGCGTGCTTGGATAATGAGTGAGTCGCAAAGCGAACGCGCCCCGACGCCCGGCGGATCGAGGGAGCGAACGGCTA
>ENA-OWLZ01000536-OWLZ01000536.1-metagenome-genome-assembly--contig:-NODE-536-length-10386-cov-13.384087_pt1 | contig 10386 bp, 7 predicted proteins | sample MGYA00245341_ERZ651117 | MGnify/ENA primary metagenome ERZ651117 (study PRJEB26857, sample SAMEA4031763) | metagenome | biome: human; feature: oral; material: saliva | place: Philippines | collected 2014... | reverse complement strand
TGTTTACATCATTGGCTTTTAGCGCTTTAGTCACGGCCTGATTGAAATAGGCTTCGGTATCTTTATCTACCGGTGTATTTATCGCCTGACTATTTTGAACGGCAGCTCCGCCGGTGGTTGCGCCGACCGTCGTCATTTTTTTACTCGATTTAGTCGGTAAAATATCGTCCAGCCCGATAAAGCGCGTACCTTGTTCGTTGCTTACGTTCACAACGATTTCACCGCTACGGCTGTGTTTGACTTCAATATCGTTAATGGCCGGTGGTTGATTGCCCATGGCTTTAGCGTAAATTTTCGCCGGATGCGGAACCGTTGTGGTTTTGCCTAAATCCTGCTGCGTGGTGTAAATCAACAAATAAATATAATCCTGACCGGAAACCGGAGTAAGATTCAGTTCCGCCGTGAAACGGTTTGGTAACATGCCGCGTTCTTCTTGGAATTTAAACATAGAGGAAGGATAACTTGCCGCTACATTAAAATTGGCATCCAACACTACTGCATTTGGAATAAAAACGTTTCCATCTACAATTTGGCTGTAAATATCAATGGTCAACGCACCTTGATTGGCGGGAATGCGGTATGCCACCACCGGGCTTTCCGTACCGGCGAAACTGCGGGTAAAGGTTTGATTTTGATTGGCGGAAAGTTCGGTTTTTACGTTTTTAGAAAATTCAATGTCCTGCCATTGAACGGTTGATAATGTCTGCGGATTAATATGAACAGACTGATTTGCTGAAACAGATAAGGAAAATAATGCTAAAAGAGCGGTCGCAAGTAATGTTTTTTTCATATTAATACCTCAAAACTTAAAATGTTAAAACGAGAATAACTATCTGATATTATGGGATAAAAGGGGAAAAAGTGCGGTCGTTTTTTTGAAAATTTTCGTATTTTTCCCCGGTTATCATCGTTTGGAACGCTCTCCCGTTTACGAAGAGCGTCCTTTTTTATTTTACCACCAGGCTTCCATTTGAACGCCGACGATGAATTCCTGATCTTTCGCTTTATAGCCGGCGCTGGTCCGTTGATCGATATTGAAGGTATCGTTCCAACGTCCCCAGGTACCGAATACGCGGATAGCAGGACGTGCCCAAATGCTGTCGCCGGCCTGCCATTGTTGAGCGATGGTGACTTTCACCAAATCGTTTTTCTCGCCACTGGCTTGATCTTTAATGCGATCGTAACCCACTTCAAATAAAGTGCTCATGTTTTTCGTCCATTTGTACATCGGACGAATACCGGCGGAGTACCAGGTTTTACCTTGGTTGTTATCCAAATCTGTTTTTTCATAAATTAAGGCATACATGCTTTCCCATTTTTCGCCTAATTTAATCGTACCGTGATCAAGCACGCGGATCATTTTACCGTTATTATTCACGGAACCGCCTTGTGAGTGACCGGTATTCCATGAAGTCATGGAATCGGTGGCATATTGAACTACGAATTTATTGAAACCGCCGAAGAATTCACCTTGGGTATGTTCCGCCGTAATCATAAAGCCGTCTTTTGACGCATTCGGATCAAGCCATGCATCACCGTCGGTACGGGCACGACCGTAATTGAAACCGAGTTCCAGTTTACCGTTCGGATTGACGTTTAAATCCGCCAAACGAATATCAAATACGTCATTATAAACATCACGATCTTTATCGGAAGTACATGTTCTGTTGGTATTATCACATGTCCAACTATAAGCGCCACCAGCTTCCGTATTACGGGTTACCGCTAAAGACAATTTACCAAAACCTAAATCAATATTTTCAACCCCAGCACCCGGACCGGAAATATCCCAGTAGTAGAAGTCGTTCATATGGATATCATGACGTTGGTAGTATCGTTTACCGGCCCATAGCGTAGCGCCCGGTAGGCTGTCGGCAAAGTTCTTAAATTGTACGTTAATTTCACGCAACGCCGGATCAGTTGCTTCCCAGTCCACCTGTTGGTTTACCGAATAAGCGAGATTGGAATCCAAATAAATGGATTTATCGCCGTCTTTATAAAGCTCTTGACCTAATTTGAATTCTGCATAGGTTTCCGCTTCGTTACCTAAACGGTATTTTGAACCGCCGCCGTTTACTTGCAACGCTTTTTGCTCACCACCGCCGGATGTCCAACCGATACCGGAACGTGCATAACCGTGGAAATCCACCGCACTTGCACTGGTTGAAAATAATGCCCCACTAATAGCAACTGTCAAAAGTGTTTTTTGAATTTTCATAAGAGACCTCTCTTCTTAGGTTAAGAAAATTATGTTATTTTGTTTGGGATAATATTAAATAGTCCCAAGCACCTAGTTTAATATTGGCAGAATCTGCTAGTGTGTAATCCTGCCGCTGAAACTCATACTGATATGACCCTGCGATGTCACCCCATTAAGAGAAAAACAGTCACAGTCTTATCACTGAAATGAATCCCTATTGCCATGCGATACCTTCACTTGCGCGATAAAAAGGCAACAATTTTTTGTTATTACGCAAACAATGTGCTGATGTTTTAAAGTAAGCGGGCTTTAATTCCCTCAGGGGTAAATCGGCGTAAATTAACTGAATAAATGACTGTACTTTTTACTCGCACAGGACGTTACAGTTCCTATTAGTATTGTGCGAGAACGGTCATGTGAAACCTCCTAAACGCCGGTTTCTCTGAATAAGCGTCTGCAAGCCGTGCCGTCTTCTTTAAATAAATGACAGCGTTCCGGCACAATACCGATGTCCATCACATCTCCTTCTTTCACCAACACCACATCATTTTGGCGATAAATTAAAGTTGGTTGTTTGATTTCCGGAATTTCCAAATGGATCTGAGTTTCATTACCCAACAATTCCACGACTTGCACCGTGCCTTTTAGGGTAACTTCCGCGTGGTGGGAAGGAATTAAATGTTCCGGACGAATACCCAATGAAAGGTTGTCATTGACTTTTACACCGCGACCATCCACAGGAATCCAGAATTTATGGTGATTCGCATCCGGCAATTCGATTTGTACCCGTTCTTTTTCCACCGCCGTCACTTTCACCGGCAAGAAATTCATTTTTGGTGAACCGATAAAACCGGCGACAAAACGGTTTTTCGGGTAATGATAAAGTTCTAATGGTTTTCCCACTTGGGCAATACCGCCTGCATTTAACACCACGATCTTGTCTGCCAATGTCATAGCTTCAATTTGATCATGGGTAACATAAATCATGGTACGTTTGAGACGCTTGTGTAACTTGGAAATCTCCACCCGCATTTGTACACGCAAGGCGGCATCAAGGTTGGAAAGCGGTTCGTCTAATAAAAATACTTCAGGTTGGGAAACTAAAGTTCGACCAATAGCCACACGTTGGCGTTGTCCGCCTGACAAGGCTTTTGGTTTGCGTTCAAGTAAATGGGCGAGTTGTAAAATTTCCGCCACCTGATTTACCCGCTGATCACGTTCAGTTTTGCTTGTACCGGCCAATTTCAAACCGAAAGACATATTCTCCGCCACATCCAAATGTGGATATAACGCGTAAGATTGGAACACCATGCCAATACCGCGCTTAGCCGGCGGTACGTCATTCACCAATTTATCGCCAATATAAAGTTCGCCAGAGGTAATGTCTTCAAGACCGGCAATCATGCGCAATAAGGTAGATTTACCACAACCGGAAGGGCCGACAAAAACCACAAACTCCCCTTCTTCAATTTCCAAATTAATGTCTTTAGAAATATGTACATTGCCGTAAGATTTACCGACATTACGTAGCGATACATTTGCCATTATAAGAACCTCTTAAATTGTCATTACGTCTGCTCAACGGGATGTTGCCACCTATCATTGCCCAGTCCTTAATTGAAAAAATCCTCCTTTCATTATTTTTTTAGGGATTAGAACAGATAACCTATTTTTTAATCAAGAATTTTATTCTTCCCGAAAAACCTATTTTTTTTGTGATCCAGATCTCATTTTCACACTTAATTTTTGTGATTCAGATCGCATTTTTACTAAAAATGTTACCTTGATCACAGTATTGTTCCGAGGGCGTAGGCGGGGGGATGATAACAAAACGCGACTTTTATACATAATTCAGGTTATTAAATGAAAGTGGTTATTACCGCAATCACTCATACGGTAAACGGTGAAATCATGCCGAACGCTCCGCAAATGACGGCATTTTGGTATACAGAACATTCTGCTACTCAAATACAGTAACCGATCGCTAAACCGTAAAAACAGGCTCCGGACGAAGCAGTTCAACGTATTCGTTCCTGAATCAGTAAATCACCAACAAGGACTTACAACATGAAAAACAAACTCATTAAATTTACCTTAACCGCCGTTGCAGGCTTAGTCATGTCTTCCGCTGTCATGGCCAAAATGACCGAAGGAAAACTCGTTATTTGGATCAATGGCGACAAAGGTTATAACGGCTTGGCCGAAGTAGGTAAAAAATTTGAAAAAGAAACCGGCGTGTCCGTGTTAGTCGAGCATCCGGACAAACTGGAAGAAAAATTCACTCAAGTGGCATCCACCGGTGACGGCCCGGACATTATTTTATGGGCACACGACCGTTTCGGCGGTTATGCTCAAGCCGGTTTATTAGCTGAGCTTTCTCCAAGCAAAGAATTCAAAGATAAATTCGTTGATTTCGCATGGGATGCAGTAAACTACAACGGTAAAATTATCGGCTATCCGGTGGCTATTGAAGCCCTTTCTTTAATCTATAACAAAGACTTACTCCCTACTCCGCCAAAATCTTGGGAAGAAATCGTTGAATTAGATAAAAAATTCAAAGCCGAAAAGAAAAACACCATCATGTGGAACCTCGCCGAACCTTACTTTACTTGGCCGGTGCTTGCCTCTAACGGCGGTTATGTATTTAAATTTGCTGACGGCAAATACAATACAAACGACATTGGCGTAAACAATGAAGGCTCACAAAAAGGCCTGCAATTTATCGTTGATATGGTGAAAAATAAAGTGATTAACGCCGATATGGATTACGCCATTGCAGAAGCCTCCTTTAATAAAGGCGAAACTGCGTTAACCATTAATGGTCCGTGGTCTTGGGGCAATATTGAGAAAAGCAAAATCAACTATGGCGTTGCAGTGTTGCCAACCTTAAACGGTAAACCATCCAAACCATTCGTCGGGGTGCTAAGTGCGGGGATCAACTCTGCCAGCCCGAATAAAGATTTGGCGGTTGAGTTTATCGAAAATTACCTATTAACCGATGAGGGTTTAGACCAAGTCAATAAAGACAAACCATTGGGCGCGGTAGCATTAAAATCTTACCAAGACAAATTGGCAAAAGATCCACGCATTGCCGCTACGATGGAAAATGCGCAAAACGGTGAAATCATGCCGAATATTCCGCAAATCGTCTCGTTCTGGTATGCTTTAAAAAGTGCTATCAACAATGCGGTAAGCGGTCGTCAAACCGTGAAACAAGCCTTGGATGACGCTCACGCTCGAATCCTGAAACAGCAATAATCCTATTTATGGGTGGCTTCGGCCACCCTTTACCCCTAAAAGTGCGGTGAAAAAATAAAACGTTTTTTCATGCCGACGGTTAGTTGTTATTTTTCGAGGTGTTTTATGCAACCATCCCCGACTCAAGCGAAATCACCATCGCCACAATGGATGAAATATCTATTGGTCGGTGCCGTGTTAATAATTGATTTGTATTTAGTAATGTTAATGTATTCGCAAGGAGAGTATTTATTCGCCATTTTAACCTTAGTAATATTAACCTCCGGCGTGTATATCTTCAGCAATAAAAAAACCTACGCCTGGCGCTATGTTTATCCCGGTATTACCGGCATGATCATTTTCATTCTGTTTCCATTGGTTGCCACCATTGCCATTGCGTTCACCAATTACAGTAGCACCAACCAACTTACCTTTGAGCGGGCGGTTTCCGTATTAACGGATCAACGTTACTTTTCCGGCGATAAATACGACTTCAAACTTTATCCGCAAGCCGATGGTAACTATAAATTGGCGTTACACAATAAAACGACTAATCAAGATTTCTTATCCGAAGACATAAAATTAAGCGATACACAAATTACCGTCACCGAACAACCTGCGCCGCAAGGTGAGGCTGCACCGCTTAAAGTGATTACGCAAAATCGTAATGCACTGCAAGCCATGCGTGTGACGCTTCCAAGCGGCAATGAATTGACCATGAGTTCACTGCGTCAATTTTCCGAGCAAAAACCACGCTACACCTTCAATAGTGAAACTAATCTCTTAACCAACAATGAAACCGGAAAAATCTACAAACCCAACAACAATATCGGCTTTTTCCAAGCGGTGAATGAAACCGGTGAATGGTTGGGTGAAACATTGGAACCCGGTTTCACTGTGACTGTCGGTTGGCAAAACTTCATTAAAATCTTCACTGATGCAGGCATTCAAAAACCGTTTGTACAAATCTTCATTTGGACTGTAGTGTTCTCCCTCTTAACCGTTGCCTTCACCGTGATCCTCGGCATGGTGTTAGCCTGCGTAGTGCAATGGGAAGCATTAAGAGGTAAAGGCGTTTATCGTTTATTACTCATTTTACCTTACGCCGTACCATCCTTTATTTCTATTTTGATTTTCAAAGGGTTGTTCAACCAAAGTTTTGGTGAAATTAATATGATTCTGAATCAATTATTCGGCATCCGCCCGGAATGGTTTAATGATCCGTTCTTAGCCAAAACCATGATTCTCATCGTGAATACTTGGTTGGGCTATCCGTATATGATGATTTTATGTATGGGCTTATTAAAAGCGATTCCGTCAGACTTATACGAAGCCTCTGCAATGGATGGCGCCTCCACATGGCAAAACTTCAGTAAAATCACCTTCCCGTTGCTGTTAAAACCATTAACTCCGTTAATGATTGCGTCCTTTGCCTTTAACTTTAACAACTTCGTGTTGATTCAATTATTAACCAACGGCCGCCCGGACATGATCGGCACCACTACACCGGCGGGTTACACCGACTTGTTAGTAAGCTATACCTATCGTATCGCCTTTGAAGGCAGCGGCACACAAGACTTTGGTTTAGCAGCCGCCATTGCCACCATCATTTTCCTCTTGGTCGGCGGATTGGCACTACTCAACATCAAAGCAACCAAAATGAAACTGGATTAATTGGGAGAATAAATTATGGCTATCGTACAATCTAAATCCGTTCGCTACCGTTTATTGGTAACGCATATTCTTCTGATCGCATTCATTTGCTTGATTGTTTTTCCGTTGTTAATGGTTATCGGCATATCCCTGCGTCCGGGTAACTTGGCATTGGGGGATTTAATTCCAAAACAAATTTCATGGGAACACTGGCAAGCCGCTCTCGGTTTTGATGTCGTACATGCCGATGGCTCCGTCACGCCGCCACCATTCCCGGTATTACTTTGGTTGTGGAACTCCATTAAAGTGGCAACTATCACTTCTATTGGCATTGTGACGCTTTCCACCACCTGTGCCTACGCCTTTGCGCGGATGAAATTCAAAGGCAAAAAAACGTTGTTACAGGGCATGTTAATTTTCCAAATGTTCCCTGCCGTGCTTTCTTTAGTTGCCTTGTATGCCCTATTTGATCGTCTTGGACAATACATCCCATTCTTAGGGCTTAACACCCACGGCGGCGTCATTTTCGCTTATTTAGGCGGTATTGCATTACACGTTTGGACTATCAAAGGTTATTTTGAAACCATTGACGGTTCTTTGGAAGAAGCCGCCTCACTGGACGGTGCAACCCCATGGCAAGCCTTCCGTTTGATTTTATTACCGCTTTCCGTACCGATTTTGGCAGTGGTTTTCATTCTGTCCTTTATCGCCGCGATTACCGAAGTGCCTGTTGCCTCATTGTTATTACGCGATGTGAACAGCTACACCTTAGCGGTCGGCATGCAACAATATCTCTACCCACAAAACTACTTATGGGGTGACTTCGCTGCTGCTGCCGTGCTTTCCGCCATCCCAATCACCGTCGTATTCTTACTGGCCCAACGTTGGTTAATCGGCGGCTTAACAGCCGGGGGGGTGAAGGGGTAAAAAATAACCTCGTGGAAATCCTCAAACCTAGGGTAACTTGTTACCCTAGGTTAAGCATAAGGTTGTTCCCCTTTGGAAAACTTAGCACAGCCCCAATAGGGCTAAACTCTGCGTAACCATAGAGGAATAAATCACCCTCGGCAATGTGAGACATCACGACACCAGGAGACATCCCATGCAAAAATCCCTACTTTATCTTTCCCTATTCTGCGCCACCCACGCGATGGCAACATGGCAACACCCGCAATTTAATACGCTGTCCGATAGTGCTGAAAAACAACTCTTCCAAGGACAGGCAACATTAGATAAAGGCACTTACCCTTTGCAATTTCAAACGGATAATCAATGTTTCCAACCGCAAAGTGCCGTCAAACTGAATCAAACGGTTTCTCTGGAACCTTGTCATGGTGACGCTCCTCAGTTACGCATTTTCCGCAACAGTAATTATCTCGCTCAAATCGACACGCGCAGCGGCACACCGACATTACGCATTAGCATAGAACAACAACCCGAATCGAAAGCCGTAGCAAAAACCTGTCCGAAATGGGATAAAAAACCATTAGAAATTGACGTCAGCCAAACTTTTTCTAACGGCGATACCGTGCGTGATGCTTACTCGGGCAAAAGCGCAGTGGTGAAAAATGGTAAAGTCACATTCACACCGGATCCTCTTGCCGGTGGTTTGCTTTTATTGGAAAAAAGTGCGGTTAAAAAACCAAGCGTTTTTAACTGGAAGAATGCGACCGTCTATTTTGTATTAACCGACCGCTTTTATAACGGTAACCCGAAAAATGATAACAGCTATGGACGTCACAAAGACGGCATGCAAGAAATCGGTACATTCCACGGCGGAGATTTGCAAGGCTTAACGAAAAAATTGGATTATCTGCAACAGCTAGGAATCAACGTGTTGTGGATAAGCTCCCCGTTAGAACAAATGCACGGCTGGGTCGGTGGCGGTGAAAAAGGTGATTTTCCGCATTACGGATACCACGGCTACTATCACCAAGATTGGACGAAAATCGATGAAAACATGGGTTCGGAAGAGGATCTTAAAACGCTAATCGATCAGGCGCATAAACGCGGCATAAAAGTGATTTTTGATGTCGTTATGAATCATACGGGCTATGCCACCCTCGCCGACATGCAAGAATTTGGGTTCGGCTCGCTTTATCTGAAACCGGAAGAAATTAACGCTGTCCTCGGTGAAAAATGGACAAATTGGACCCCGAAACAAGGTCAAAACTGGCACAGTTTTAACGATTATATTAACTTTGGCGACAAAACAGGTTGGACAACATGGTGGGGAAAAGATTGGGTGCGTTCCGACATCGGCGATTACGACAGTCCGAAATTTGACGACCTGAAAATGTCCCTCGCTTCCCTACCAGATTTAAAAACCGAAAGCGAAAGTGCGGTCGATTTACCGCCTATTTTGCAACACAAACACACCAACGCCAAGTCATTGCCAAATGCCAAAGTGCGTGATTATTTAATCGGCTGGCTATCCGATTGGGTGCGTAAATATGGCGTGGACGGTTTCCGCGTAGACACCGCCAAACATGTAGAAAAATCCACTTGGTTACAATTAAAACAGTCTGCACAAGCCGCATTGCGCCAATGGCAAGAAAAACACCCGCAAGAAACTCAGGGTGACGACTTCTGGATGACAGGTGAAGCGTGGGGACACGGCGTATTAAAAAGCGATTATTATCAAAATGGCTTTGACGCCATGATCAATTTTGATTTTCAAGATCAAGCGAAGAACGCTCTCGACTGTTTTGCCAAAATAGAGGATGTGTATCAAGACATGAACAGTAAATTGAGTGATTTCAATGTGCTCAGTTATCTTTCCTCCCATGACACACGATTGTTTTTCCACTCTGACAGCGAGAACAATGTCGCCAAACAAAAAACTGCCGCCAACTTACTGCTACTCGCTCCGGGCGCCGTGCAAATTTACTATGGCGATGAAAGCGGTCGTGCCTTCGGTCCAACAGGTTCCGACCCAATGCAAGGCACCCGCGCCGACATGAATTGGCAGGAACTTGCCAACAACGCCGAAAAACAAGCTCTCCTCACCCACTGGCAAAAACTTGCCCACTTCCGCCAAGCACACCCTGCCATCGGCGCAGGTAAACAAACCACCGCGAAAACGGAGAAATACTACGCCTTTAGCCGTGAATTGGATAAGGATAAGGTGATGGTAATTTGGGCAGGAGAATAAGGTTATTAGTAAAAAGTGATCTGCACCCCAAAAGTTGGACTAAACAAACCAGCAATTGAGGTGCAGATTTTTTATGGGTAAACACTGCACAATAGCATTTAAATTACAGGTCCTTCAACCTATTCTAAAAGGAAAAATGAGC
>ENA-OWLZ01000535-OWLZ01000535.1-metagenome-genome-assembly--contig:-NODE-535-length-10397-cov-6.767356_pt1 | contig 10397 bp, 8 predicted proteins | sample MGYA00245341_ERZ651117 | MGnify/ENA primary metagenome ERZ651117 (study PRJEB26857, sample SAMEA4031763) | metagenome | biome: human; feature: oral; material: saliva | place: Philippines | collected 2014 | study... | reverse complement strand
CTCTTCCGATCTAGTAATATCCCAATTGCACAACAAAATCTTGCTGGACTTGTTATTTTTATAGCTGCGATTTTAATTGTATTTTCACTCTTCTTTATCTCGCCTTGGTCTAAGCAAAAGGTTATTACAGTATCAGGAACAAAAAATGCGCTACCGGAAGATGTGAAAGATGCAAGTGGTATTCTTGATACAGATTATATTACTCACGTCTTCTTCAACAAAGGAGAGGTTGCATCAACTATTGAAAAGACCAATGTTTGGGTCAAAAAGGCTACGGTAACCTATAGTTTTCCAAATCAATTTAATATTGCAGTGAAAGAATATCCAATCGTGGCGTACCGTCAAACTTCAAATGGGTATGTTTCTATTCTTGAAAGTGGTAAGACTGGAGGGACTGTTTCAACAGGAAATCTACCAGATAAATTTATCACTTTAAAGATGGATGATGAAAAGAAAATTGAGGAGTTGGTAAAAGAGTTGAATAAACTTGATAGTAAAATCAAGAGTAATATTCAAATTATTAATTTAACGCCTACAAAAGCAACTTCAGATTTGTTGACAATTGAGTTATATGATGGAAATTCAATTCGCGTTCCCCTCTCTCAATTAACGACTAAGCTACCTTATTACGAGAAAATTAAGAGTAAACTCTCAGATGGAAGTATTGTAGATATGGAGGTTGGTATCTATACAACAACTCCTGAAGTAGAATCATCAAAAACTGATGAGGATAAGAAGGAAGATAAAGAAACTTCTGAAGAGGGTCAAGAAACAACGACATCAACTGAACAGAACTCTGAGGAAGAAGCTAATGCTGATAATTCAGATGTTCAAGAAGTGGAAAATCCGACCGTTAATCAAGAATCAACTCTTCAAACTTCCCCCGCTCAAGGCTAATATTGAATAATAAAAACGTAAAATGCTGACATTTTACGTTTTTTTATGGTACAATAGTATCCGAATAATTCTGTTTTTATACAGTTTACAAAGATATTGAATGGAAAGATTGAGAGGTCGAGTGAATGGCTAGAGATGGCTTTTTTACAGGATTAGATATAGGAACTAGCTCGATTAAGGTTCTTGTTGCTGAGTTTATTGATGGATCAATGAATGTCATCGGAGTAAGTAATGTTAAGAGTTCTGGTGTGAAAGATGGCATCATTGTTGATATTGACGCTGCAGCAAAATCAATCAAAACAGCTATTGAACAAGCAGAAGAAAAAGCTGGTATTGTGATTGAACAAGTGAATGTTGGGCTTCCAGCCAATCTTCTTCAAATTGAGCCTACACAAGGTATGATTCCTGTAACAAGTGAATCAAAAGAAATCAAAGATGAAGATGTTGAAAGTGTTGTTCGCTCAGCCTTGACTAAGAGCATTACACCTGAGCGTGAGGTTATCTCACTGGTTCCTGAAGAATTTATCGTTGATGGCTTCCAAGGGATTCGTGATCCTCGTGGAATGATGGGAATTCGTCTTGAAATGAGAGGTCTCATTTACACAGGACCAACAACAATTCTTCACAATCTCCGTAAGACAGTTGAGCGCGCAGGTATTCAGGTTGAGAACATCATCATCTCTCCTCTTGCAATGGCTCGTGCTGTCTTGAATGAAGGTGAGCGTGAATTTGGTGCTACTGTTATTGATATGGGTGGTGGCCAAACAACAGTTGCAAGCATGCGTGCTCAAGAACTTCAGTTTACCAATATTTACTCTGAAGGTGGCGAATACATCACCAAGGATATTTCAAAAGTCTTGAAGACGTCTATGCAAATTGCAGAAGCGCTTAAGTTTAATTTTGGTAATGCTGATATTGAAGAAGCAAGTGAAACTGAAACTGTTCAGGTAGAGGTTGTAGGTGAAAATTCACCTGTCGAAATCACTGAAAAATATCTTGCTGAGATTATCTCAGCTCGTGTGAAGCATATCTTGGATAGAGTTAAACAAGACTTGACTCGAGGTCGCCTACTTGATTTGCCTGGTGGTATTGTCCTTGTAGGTGGAACAGCCATCATGCCGGGCGTGGTTGAAGTTGCTCAGGAAGTTTTTGAGACAAATGTGAAACTTTATGTACCAAACCAAGTTGGTATCCGTAATCCAATGTTTGCAAATGTGATTAGTCTTGTAGAGTATGTTGGTCTCCTTACAGAAGTTGATATCATTGCTCAGCAAGCTGTATCTGGTGAAGAGTATCTTCGTCGTAAACCTATTGACAATGAGGCGCCTACCTTGAGTTTTGATAGAACTCCTGCTCCAGCACCTCGAGTGACTCCACAACCAAATCCAATTCCAGTTGAGAATACCGTTGAGGTACCTCTACCGGTTGATGAAGAAAACCATGAACAAAAACAAAAACTTGGAGATCGTGTTCGTGGAATCTTCGGTAGTATGTTTGATTAATTGAATCTAGTAAAAGCGAGGAAATAAAATGAGTTTTTCATTTGATAGCGCATCAGTTCAGGGTGCGGTAATTAAAGTTATCGGTGTCGGTGGAGGTGGAGGAAATGCCATCAACCGAATGATTGAGGAAGGTCTTGCTGGTGTTGAATTTATTGCAGCTAATACGGATATTCAAGCGCTCAGCTCTTCTAAAGCAGAAACAGTTATCCAATTGGGTCCTAAATTGACTCGTGGTCTTGGCGCTGGAGGTCAACCTGAAGTTGGTCGTAAAGCCGCTGAAGAAAGTGAAGAAACACTTACAGAAGCACTTACAGGAGCTGATATGGTATTTATCACTGCTGGTATGGGTGGTGGCTCTGGTACAGGGGCAGCACCAGTTATTGCACGTATTGCTAAAAGTTTGGGTGCATTAACAGTAGCAGTGGTTACACGTCCATTTGGATTTGAAGGTAATAAGCGTGGTGCCTTTGCTATTGAAGGTATTCAAGAATTGCGTGAGCAAGTTGATACTCTTCTTATTATCTCTAATAACAACCTTCTTGAAATCGTTGATAAGAAAACTCCACTTCTTGAAGCCCTTAGTGAAGCAGATAATGTCCTACGCCAAGGGGTACAAGGTATTACAGACCTTATTACCAACCCAGGTTTGATCAACCTCGACTTTGCTGATGTGAAAACAGTAATGGCAAATAAAGGTAATGCGCTTATGGGTATTGGTATTGGTTCTGGTGAAGAACGTATTGTTGAAGCTGCACGCAAAGCAATCTATTCACCGCTTCTTGAAACAACTATCGATGGTGCAGAAGATGTTATCGTTAACGTAACTGGTGGCCTTGATATGACCCTTACAGAGGCAGAAGAAGCATCTGAAATCGTTGGTCAAGCAGCTGGTAATGGTGTTAATATTTGGCTTGGTACATCAATCGATGATACGTTGAAAGATGAAATTCGTGTAACAGTTGTTGCAACAGGGGTTCGTCAAGATCGTGCTGAAAAAGCATCTGGTATAAAAGCTCAACCACGTAAAGTTACTACAGCTCCTTCACAACAGTCAGTTCCTACTCAGCAAGTAGCTCAAGAAGAACAACGTCCAGTTTCTCAACCTTCATTTGAACGTCAACCGAATTTTGACTACAATGAAACACCTTCAATGCCACAACCAGGAGTACGTCCTGCTGCGGCAGCACCTCAACAAGAGCAGTCTGCTTTTGGAAACTGGGACTTGAGACGAGATAATATTTCTCGTCCTGAAACAGGTGAACTTGATAGTCAATTGACTATGTCTACATTCTCAAGTGATGTTGAAGATGACGATGAATTGGAGACACCACCATTCTTTAAAAACCGTTAATAATGACTATAGAAGAGAATAAAAATGGTGTTTATCAAGCGGTAAAGAAAGCATGTAAAAAAGCTAATCGCTCTAGCGAAGAAGTCAATATAATTGCCGTAACTAAATATGTTTCAAGTGAAATCGCTGAAGAATTGGTTGAAACGGGAATTAAACACATTGCTGAAAACCGTGTTGATAAATTTTTAGATAAGTATCAGGCATTAAAAAAATATGATTTGACATGGCACCTTATTGGTACCTTACAACGTCGAAAAGTAAAGGATGTTATTAATTTAGTTGATTATTTTCATGCTTTGGATTCTGTCAAATTGGCAGAGGAAATTCAAAAGCGAGCCGATCATACCATTAATTGCTTCCTACAAGTTAATGTTTCAGGTGAGGAGTCGAAACATGGCTTTTCACCTGAAGAACTTGATACTGTTTTAAATCAAATTGAAAATCTTGATAAAATTTGTATAGTTGGGCTAATGACCATGGCTCCAATTGATGCGAATGCTCAAGAACTTGATAAGATTTTTGCTGAGACAAATGAACTTAGAAAATCAATTCAAGATAAAAAACTAAAGAATGTTCCTTGTGATCAAATGAGCATGGGGATGAGTCGAGACTACGACGTGGCTATTCAGAATGGATCAACTTTTGTTAGAATAGGCAGTGCATTCTTTAAAGAGAACGGAGAATAACCTTATGGCAATAAAAGATGCAATTGATAAAATTGTTTCATATTTTGATACCGACGAAGTAACAGATTATGAAGATGTTGCTAAAGAAGAGGCTAAAGAACGTCCAGTTAAAGTACAGAGACCTGTGCAGACACCACCTCGTCAGCAACGTCAACCTGAGCGTCCTCAGGCAAAAGTCCCTCCTCGTCGTCAACATGTCAATTCAGACTTACAGGAAACTCAAGGCCTTCGTAGTTTACCTTTGAGTCGATCACAAGCTAATCAGGGACCACAACAAATGAATACAACTAAAACTACAATTGCAATTAAATATCCTAAAAAATATGAAGATGCTCAGGAAATTGTAGAACTTTTGATTGAAAATGAATGTGTTTTAATTGATTTTCAATATATGTTAGAAGCGCAAGCTCGTCGTTGTCTAGACTTTATTGATGGTGCTAGTAAGGTACTTACAGGAAACTTGCAAAAAGTTGGTTCCTCCATGTATTTGCTCACACCAATCAACGTTGTTGTTGACATCGAAGAGATTGGTTTGACTCATGGAAATCAAGAAGCTACTTTTGACTTCGATATGAAGAGGCGTTAAGCAATGTCAGAATTATTATATGTTATTTGTGCACGTATTGTTAACTTAGTAGAGATACTCCTTATAATCTATGCTTTGTTATCTTGGTTTCCAGGAGCTTATGATACAGCTCTTGGGAAGATAATTAGACAAATTGTTCAGCCAATTCTTGCACCATTTCGTCGGCTGAATCTGGTTTTTGCTGGTATTGATTTTTCAATTATTGCAATTGTACTTTTGTTGAATATCTCTCTTGGTATTCTTAGGGTTGTCCTATTTTGATGTCTGAAGCAAAAAATATTGAACAGCATTATTCGTTAGAGGAACGTCCTTTTTTAGAAAAGGTTAGGGGATTTTGTCAGTTAGTTGAAGATCGGTATAGCCCCTATTTGACTGATTTCTTAAATCCTCGTGAAACCCAGATTATCAAAGATTTAGCAAATTACTATAATTTAAAATTCTTTGTAAGTTCAACATTTGATAACGAAGAGTATGGAAGAGTGATTCTTGCTCCGGATTATTATGAGCTTGATGAAGATGACTTTGAAATTAAACGATTAGAGATTTCTTATGCTAGACAATTTAATAAATTGACACACCCAAAAATTTTGGGAGCCCTGATTAATCAACTTGGTCTTGAACGTCAAGTATTTGGAGATATCATTCTTGATGAAGAAGGCCGAATTCAATTTAACATTGCTTCTCATTTAGCAAGCTATGCAATAATGACCATTACAAAAATTGGTAAGGTTTCAGTTACGCTTAGAGAAGTAAGTAAAGGTGATTGGATTTCAAACCAAGGAAAATATTCACAATCTTTTGTCTTACTTTCTAGTATGCGTCTTGATAATGTGTTATCTACAGTATTAAATGTATCACGTTCAAACGCCTTAAAGTTGATTGCTTCAGGAAAAGTTAAACTCAACTATAGGCAAATTGAGAAAGCTGATCAGACTATATCTATTGGTGATATGATTTCAGTTAGAGGTTTTGGTCGATTTCGTCTGGCTCAACAAGAAGGAATTTCTAAATCAGGAAAAGCTAAGGTGGTCATCGACAGTCTTCTAAGACGACAAAAGTAGGTATTTCATTTAAAGTCATCAGAGATGGTAATGAATAAAGAGGAAATCTGTAATGGCAATTACAGTACTTGATATTATCGAAAAATAGTTTACAACTAAATTTTGTGGATACAATGAACAAGAAGTAGACGAATTTCTTGATATTATCAGAGATGGTTATGAAGTTTTAGTTCATGGCAATCGTGAACTTGCTGCTCGTGTAAAAGAGCTTGAAGAAATGGTAAAAAAATAAAGGAGGCCTGTAATGGCAATCACAGCACTTGATATTAAAGATAAACAGTTTACAACTAAATTTCGTGGATACAATGAACAAGAAGTAGATGAATTTCTTGATATTATTGTAGATGATTATGAAGATTTAGTTCGTGACAATCGTGAACTTGCTGCCCGTGTAAAAGAGCTTGAAGAAAAATTGGCTTATTTTGACGAAATGAAAGAATCATTGAGTCAGTCAGTTATCTTGGCTCAAGAAACAGCTGAAAAAGTTAAAGCTTCAGCAGCAGATGAATCAGCTAACTTGATTAACAAGGCCAACTTTAACGCGACACACTTGGTTGAAGAAGCTAAATCTAAGGCATCTGAAATTCTTCGTGATGCTACAGATGAAGCAAAACGTGTTGCCATTGAAACTGAAGAACTTAAACGTCAAAGTCGTGTCTTCCACCAACGTCTTTTGGCTGCAGTTGAAGGTCAACTTAGCTTGGCAAGTGCTCCAGAATGGGGTGAATTGTTGCAACCAACAGCTATTTATCTTCAAAACTCAGATGCTGCCTTTAAAGAAGTTGTTGAAAAAGTTTTGGATGAACATGTTCCAGATTCAAATGATGCTGCTTCATTCGACGCAACTCGTCAATTCACTCCTGATGAAATGGCTGAACTTCAACGTCGCGTTGCTGAAAGCAATAAACAAGTTGAAGATTTCTCTAATCCGGATGTTGACGAAACAAATGATATTACTTCAACTCCAGTAGATTTTGGTATTGCAGATTCATTCGAAAGTGAAGTAGCTGATTTTCCAACTTCTGCACCTGTAGATGAGGACTTTGATTTGCAACCAGAAGGAACTGGTGAAATCAACCTTAATGAAACACAAACTTTTAAATTAAATATTAGCGAATAAGAAAAATAAAACTTACCAAATATATTAACAGCGAGTGGGAGATGGTGTGAGTCCCACATTCCCTATTTGGGTAGTTATCATTTTCTAGCATTCTAGCTGAATTAAGTAAGCTAGAAGGGTGGTCCTCCTTACGGACATTTGAGGGAGCAAATTTTATTTGCTCTAAACTAAGGTGGTACCACGAGCTTTCGTCCTTTTTTGATGAAGGCTCTTTTTATTTAGTAGAATTAAATGAATTAAATTAAAGAGGAGATATAATGAAACTCAAAGAAACCTTAAATCTAGGTAAGACAGCTTTTCCAATGCGTGCTGGACTTCCTAATAAAGAACCAATCTGGCAAAAAGAGTGGGAAAAAGCGAAAATGTATCAACGTCGTCAAGAGTTGAATCAAGGTAAACCGCATTTCACACTTCATGATGGCCCTCCATATGCCAATGGTAATATTCACGTAGGTCATGCGATGAATAAAATTTCTAAGGATATCATTGTTCGATCAAAATCAATGTCTGGTTTCTATGCTCCATTTATTCCTGGGTGGGATACACATGGTTTGCCAATTGAACAGGTATTGGCAAAACAAGGTGTAAAACGTAAAGAACTTGATCGCGCTGAATATCTTAACATGTGTCGTGATTATGCCCTCTCACAAGTTGATAAACAACGTGAAGATTTCAAACGCCTTGGTGTTTCAGCTGATTGGGAAAACCCTTATGTTACCTTGACACCAGACTACGAGGCAGCACAAATCCGTGTCTTTGGCGAAATGGCTAAAAAGGGCTATATCTATCAAGGTGCGAAACCTGTATACTGGTCATGGTCATCAGAATCAGCACTTGCTGAAGCAGAAATTGAATATCATGATTTGGTTTCAACATCTCTTTACTATGCCAATAAGGTTAAGGATGGTAAAGGCGTTTTAGATACTGATACTTACATTGTTGTTTGGACGACAACACCATTTACAGTAACAGCTTCACGTGGTTTGACTGTAGGTGCAGATATTGAGTATGTTCTCGTAAAACCTGCTGGAGAAACCCGTAAGTTTATCGTTGCTTCAGAATTGCTAAATAGTCTTTCTGAGAAATTTGGTTGGGCTGAAGTAGAAGTTCTTAATACTTACCGTGGTGATGAATTAAATCAAATCGTTACAGAACACCCTTGGGACACTGAAGTGGATGAACTTGTAATTCTTGGTGATCATGTTACAACAGACTCTGGTACAGGTATCGTCCATACAGCCCCTGGATTTGGTGAGGATGACTATAATGTAGGTGTTGCCAATGGCCTTGAGGTTGCAGTAACCGTTAACGAACGCGGAATCATGATGGAAAACGCAGGTCCTGATTTTGCTGGTCAATTCTACGATAAAGTGGCTCCGATTGTTATGGAGAAACTCGGAGATTTGCTTCTTGCGAAAGAAGAAATCTCACACTCATACCCATTTGACTGGCGTACCAAGAAACCAATCATCTGGCGTGCAGTGCCACAATGGTTTGCCTCTGTTTCTAAATTCCGTCAAGAAATCTTGGATGAGATTGAAAAAGTTAAATTCCATTCTGAGTGGGGGAAAGTTCGTCTTTACAACATGATTCGTGACCGTGGTGACTGGGTAATCTCTCGTCAACGTGCTTGGGGTGTTCCACTTCCAATCTTCTATGCTGAAGATAAAACACCAATCATGACTGAAGAAACGATTGAACATGTAGCTAAACTTTTTGAAGAGCATGGATCAGTTATCTGGTGGGAACGTGATGCCAAAGATCTTCTTCCAGAAGGATTTACACATCCTGGTTCACCAAATGGAGAATTTACTAAAGAAACTGACATTATGGACGTATGGTTTGACTCAGGTTCATCATGGAATGGTGTTGTCGTAAACCGTCCAGAGTTAACATATCCTGCTGATCTCTATCTCGAAGGTTCAGACCAGTATCGTGGATGGTTTAACTCATCGCTTATCACGTCAGTTGCCAATAATGGTATTGCACCATATAAACAACTCTTGTCTCAAGGTTTTGCGCTTGATGGTAAGGGTGAAAAGATGTCCAAATCTCTTGGAAATACTATTGCGCCTAGCGATGTTGAGAAACAATTTGGTGCTGAAATTCTTCGTCTTTGGGTAACAAGTGTAGATACTAGCAATGACGTTCGTATCTCAATGGATATCCTGAGCCAAGTATCAGAATCTTATCGTAAGATTCGTAATACGCTTCGTTTCTTGATTGCTAACACTTCTGACTTCAATCCAACAACTGATGCAGTAGCATTTGAAGACTTGCGCTCTGTCGATCAATATATGACTATTCGTTTCAATCAATTGGTTAAGACTATTCGTGATGCCTATGCAAACTTTGAATTCTTGACTATTTATAAAGCTTTGGTTAACTTTATTAATGTTGAATTGTCAGCCTTCTATCTTGATTTTGCCAAAGATGTCGTTTACATTGAGAGTGCTGAATCACTTGAACGTCGTCAAATGCAAACAGTCTTCTATGATATTCTTGTTAAGATTACAAAACTCCTGACTCCAATCCTTCCTCATACTGCAGAAGAAATTTGGTCATATCTTGAATTTGAAAATGAAGACTATGTTCAATTGTCAGAGTTGCCAGAAGCAGAAGATTTTGCAAATCAAGATGCACTTCTTGAAAATTGGAATGCCTTCATGGACTTCCGTGGCCAAGCTCAAAAAGCTTTGGAAGAAGCTCGTAATGAGAAAGTTATTGGTAAATCGCTTGAAGCTCATTTAACTATCTATCCAGATGATGAAGTTAAAGAACTTCTTGAAAGTTTGAATACTAACCTTGCTCAACTTTTGATTGTTTCAGCTCTAACTATTGCTGAAGGAGATGCTCCTGAATCTGCTGTAAGCTTCCAAGGTGTTGCATTCACTGTAGAACGTGCTGAAGGTGAAGTATGTGACCGCTGTCGTCGTATTGATCCAACTACTCAAGAACGTAGCTACAATGTGACTATCTGTGATCACTGTGCTAGCATTGTCGAAGAAAACTATGCTGAAGGTGTGGCAGAAGGTTTCGAAGTTAAAGCAAAATAAGCTAAAAAGAGTTCAATTTTGAACTCTTTTTTCTATATATTTTCGAATAGAGTATTGAATAAAATAAAAACTAGCTCAGCTAGTTTCAGAACGTAGACAAACGTCATTTTTGGCGTTTGTCTTTTTGTTGTATTTTCG
>ENA-OWLZ01000534-OWLZ01000534.1-metagenome-genome-assembly--contig:-NODE-534-length-10410-cov-6.687011_pt1 | contig 10410 bp, 6 predicted proteins | sample MGYA00245341_ERZ651117 | MGnify/ENA primary metagenome ERZ651117 (study PRJEB26857, sample SAMEA4031763) | metagenome | biome: human; feature: oral; material: saliva | place: Philippines | collected 2014 | study... | reverse complement strand
TGTGTTCTGCCCTTACAGCATACTGCTTCTTTGAGAACAAGCCAGAGGCACTGCCAGTGTATGTGGAAAAATCAAGGCAGTTGGAACTTTTTTCATACTAAACTTATCCCGAGCTCAAGTATCTATCATTCTTTCTTTTCTTCATTGTGTAGGAAGTAAAGAATTGTTAATGTATTTCTATGTGTTAATATGCTTCTATTATGAAAAATAGGGATAATCTTATTAAAAACTTATAAATAGGTGTTGCCCTTTTACATTTTATGTTTAACTTTGCCAAAGTAGTCTAATGGCATTTTACTTGGCGAAGTATTATAAAGCACAACCTTCTGCCTCTTTAAATAAAAGGTACAAGATATATAGAATTTAAACCAAAAGCGTATGAAGAATATTTACTATTTGCTATTATTAGTTATTGTAACTCTGGTGTCAAGTAATGCCGTGGCTGATACTCCAATCAAGCTGAGTGTGGATGATTCCAGCAGAGTTGTGGTGAAAGTCAATTACCGTCCAGTTAATATTTCTAATGGTTTGAATAAACTGGATGTTCCTAAGTACGGCTCAGTACAGATTGAAGCTGTAGACGGATGTTATCTTAAAGAGGTATCTAAGCCTAACAAGAGCGAAGGCGGAAATATTCCTATGAGTATCTCGTCTATGCGGAATTGTAACCTATATATCTCGGATGAAGATAAGAATGTAACTTTTACGGTGAAGAGTGGAATCTTTGATGAAGCGCGTACAGGCTCTTGTATTGTTAAGATTGATGATGCTTCTAAGGTTAAAATGGTACGTTATGAATCTCAGACGGGAGTAAATCTGAAGAATGGAGATAACGATGTCAAATGGATTCCTGGGGCAGAGAAGACATTAGTGATTACGAATGCCAATTATGGAGATGCTCCTATTTACCGTGTAACATTAGATGGTGTGGAGGTGGAAAGTTCCAGTAACCAGTTCTTTGTTACTCCTAAGGATGGTAGTGTAGTTAATATTACCGCAAATTATCCCGATATTGATTATGCAGTAAAGTTTAATTTCTCTGATAATGCCGCTAAAAGCGTTATCTCAAAGGTGATGATTGATGGGGTAGAAGTAGCCAATTACAATGAAGAAGGGTTCAAGGTAAAGGCTGGGAAAAAGTTAACGCTTACATTCGATAAGGTAAATTACTCCTTAGATGGGTTTAAGGTCAACGGTGAATCAATATCTCTTTATGGTTCTTATGAATGTATTGTAAGGAACGAAATGAACTTTGAGATATCAGCACATAAGTATGCTACGGTAAAATCTACGCTAAATGTGGATAAAGCTGCTAATGTTACTGTTTATCAAGGACAGAGTTATAATAATAAGGTGATATCAGTCCATGATGGAGAAAACGTTTTGGAGTTGAATGAAACAAATAGTATGATTCAGATAAAGCCGAATAGTGGTTGCAAAATTGATTCGGTGAAGGTCAATGGTAGTCATTTCTCTATTGGTTATGATGGTGCTTGTGAGATTAAACTGATGGAAGGAATGAGGGTTGATGTTGCAACTTCAGCCATTGTACGTGACCAAAAAGCAATCGTTTTTATAGATGATATCAGTCTGGCAAACTATGGTTTCAATTTCTATCGTGCTGATCATTCAACGGTACAGATGCAGTCTGGTGAGAATACACTGCTGTTCTCGAAAGATGATCACCATTTCATGTTTGGTGCTTATGGTACTGATATGAGTAAAATGGTGGTGAAACTGAATGGAACAGCACTCGCTCCAACTTATCCTGGTGGGTCAAGTTTTGAGTTTGATTTAAAAGATAATGACCGTTTGGAAATCTTATTGAAAGGTGGAACTAATGGTATTGATTCCGTAGGACATGTAAAGGGGAATGAAAGAAAGGTTTATCGTATAGATGGAACTCGTGTGACTGGTGAGAATTTGCCACGCGGTTTATATATCATTAATGGTAAGAAAGTATTAATTAACAAGTGAAAAGCTAATGAGAAAAATTCTACTTACAATTCTTTTGTTTGGAATGGTGGGTGCAGTATTTGGTCAATCCAAACTTGACCTGCAAAGTCAGATGGAGCTGCAGAGGCTTCGAAACACCTCCATTCCCACTTATAATGCTCGTACACGTTCCTTCGAACGTCCTAAAGTTGCCCAACAAAACACTTTAGCCATGGTTGAGCTCATGGGAGGATGTACTCGTGAAGATCTCGAAGCACAAGGTGTGGAAGTCTTAAGAGTACGTGGTAATATTGCAATTGTAGCGTTACCAGTCTCTGATGTTGAGCGTATTTCTACATTGACATGTGTTTATCGCATGGAACTTCCACGTCGGCTTTTTCAGAAGATGGATGTGGTACGTGCAGAGATAGGTGTAGATAAAATCCATAAAGGTATAGAATTGCCTCAAGCCTATACAGGAAAGGGTGTCGTAACGGGTATTGTTGATGGTGGTATTGACCCTAATCACATCAACTTTCTCAATCCAGATGGTTCAACTCGCTTTGGTTATATCAGTAAGATTATAGCCGCTCCGAATGAAAAGAAAGGCTATCATTACTATAATTATTATCCTCGTGCCGTACTTGACACCTTGTCAAATCGTGATGATACATACTCTATTGAGGATGACTTCACAACTGATTCTCCTACAAACTTCCATGGAACTCACACAACAGGAATCATGGCAGGAGGTTATAAGGGGAATATAACATATGCAAAGACAAATAATAACACGACAAGTTACCTCGTAGAAGCTCCCAATCCATTCTATGGTTGTGCTACAGAGTCAGAGCTTGTGGCTTCATGTGGTGATTTACGCGATATGTACATAGCTTTTGGAGTTGATGATATCGTTCAATATGCATTACTATCGGGCAAAAAACCAAAGCCATGTGTTATAAACCTTTCCTTAGGAAGTAACATTGGAGTACATGATTCTACAAGTGTGATGAACAAGTTCCTTGCAAAAGAAGGAGAACATGCTATCATTTGTATTGCTGCAGGTAATGAAGCTGATAAGGCTGTTGCCCTTAAAAAGAACTTTGAACATGCGAATGAAATGGTTAAGACATTCATTACCCCAATGGTTCCTGATACACTGAAAATGGGGAAGAAGACGTACATTAACCTTCGGAACGGTCAGATAGCTGCGTATAGTAATGATTCTACTGCTTTTGATTTTCAGATTGTTGTGACCAATACTAAGCGTGAAAATCGTGTTGCAGTACGTATCCCTGTCACTGACAATAGCGATGGGAAAGCAATAACTTATGCTTCGGGAGGAGATGATTACACAATACCTGGTGCCATTATTAGGCCAGACTTTGCTAAGGCTTTCGATGGTTATGTTACTGCTGCTTCTGCTATTGATCCAGAAACAGGACGTTATTATGCTATGGCTGAGATAATGACCAGTGATAATCCAACTACAAACAAGGATGGAAACTATAAGTTGTCCTTGGAAATTAAAAGTAAAAAGGATGGTCAGAATGTAGAAGTCTATAGTGATGCACGCTATGTTTATTTCGATAGTAATAAGCAATCAGGATTTGTTAATGGAACACGAAATGGATCTATCAGCGATATGGCATGTGCAGCGAATGTTATTTCTGTAGGTAGTTATAATGTTCGTAATCATTGGTCTTCATTAGATGGCTATGTGTATGGCTATAATAAGAAAGGTGAAAATGATGATTTCCCTCCTGGGGAGGCATCTCGTTTCTCTTCTTTTGGTACACTTGCAGATGGAAGAAACCTTCCTCTTGTATGTGCACCAGGTGCTTCTGTCATCTCTTCGGTCAATACTTATGCCGTGAATAACCCTGAATTAGGGTATACTGATGCTGGCTTACAAGGTAAACTGAAGAAAGGTGATAAGACTTACTATTGGCATCAGTCACTCGGAACATCTATGGCAACGCCGGTTGTTGCTGGTGCTGTAGCTCTTTGGTTAGAGGCTAATCCTAAGTTAACTTGTAAAGATGTGGCACGTATCATTAAGGAAACAGCTCGTAGAGATTCCTTTGTGGTGAATACAGGTGACCCAGTACAGTGGGGAGCAGGTAAGTTTGATGCCTATGCAGGCTTGAAACAAGTTCTAAAAGAGAAGGAGTCAACTGGGATTAATGGTGTTAAGGTTGCTGCTGAAAAGAATATTCCAGTCATCACTTCAACTGGTGAACGTTCATTTACTGTATTCCTTGCTGGTGCAAAACAGCTGAATGTACGTGTTTATACACTCTCTGGTCAGCTTGCTCATACACTAGTTACTCAAGGTGATGAGACTAATATTAATGCTTCTTCATGGAGTAAGGGAGTTTATCTTATCCAGGTGAATGGGGGCAGAGCACAACGAATTATTATTTACTAACGTATATGAAGAATAGATTTACTTTCCTGTCATCAACGTTTTTGCTATTGATGACAATGTTATTGAGTTCCCTTGCCGTACAGGCACAGGAAGAACAAATCATCAGATTCCATACGAATATACCTGCAAAGGCAAAGAGTGCTGGAATCCCAGCACAAGTATCTTTCGTACTTGGAGCATCAGATGATGACCAGACTGTCAGTATAGACTGTGGCTCTGGTGATCAAGAGTTTGATGTAAAGAAAGCTATAATAGGTGTAGAGAGTGGTGAACAAACCATCAAAGGTTCCCTTTTTACTGGTACTGTCACCGATGAAGGATGGGTAACCATTACTGGTGATCCAACTAACATCTATTATTTCAATGCTTCTGGCAATGAGATTGATAAAATCGAGTTTAGCAAGAACCTTCGGATTAAGGTGTTGAATTTGGAGCATAATACTCTGAATGCTTTAGATATTAACAACCTGAAGAGCCTACAAGTTATCTATTTGCAGGATAATCCTTTTACGGCATCAACTCCATTGATGATTGGTAATTTACCAGACTTGGTTGTTTTGGAGATTCCACAGATAGGACATATCTCTCCTGATTTCACACTTCGTAACTTCCCTAACCTTCGTTCTTTCGATGCATATCACACATTGGGGTTGAAGACTGTTGACCCTGCAGGATGTCCTAAGCTGCAACGTCTGAGTCTTGATATGACGAATGTTGAGACAGTAGATATCTCTAAGAACCCAGAACTGCAGATTTTGAATGTAGGTGACTCTCGTGTGAAGTCTCTTGATCTGAGTAATAACCCTAAAATCACTCAGCTTTACATCTCTCATTCCTCAGGAACAGTAAATACTGATGTTAAGTTTGATAATATAGATGTTACCCATTGCCCTGAACTTTATTATTTCTATTGTGGCGGTAATAATCTGAAGACCCTTGATTTGAGTAAGAATCCTAAGCTCTTTACGCTCTCTTGCGATCGCAACCTCCTGAGAAATCTGGATGTAAGCAATAATCCTGCTCTTTATAGTGTCAATGTTCGTTATAATTACATGGACTTTGCTACTCTTCCTTGGCCAGGTAACTGGTTCGAGTATTACCATGAGCAGAATCCAATGGAGCTTAATGATACATATAAGGTGGGTGACGTTATTGATTTGAGTAATCGTGTTCTGCGTGCAAGGACTACGACTGATGCAAAGCTTTATCGTGTTCCTAAGGCTGATCCAACCAAGCCTGTTGAGTTGGATGATTCTTATTATTCTTATGCTGATGGTAAGGTGACGTTGAAGAAGGCACTCGATGATGAAGTGTTTGTACAGTTCACTAACAGCGTTCTAAGGGATTATCCTATTCGTACTGAGAACTTCAGAGTTAAAACTGTTGCTGATTTCGGAAAGGATGTAAAGGCTATCGAACTGACAAGTCTTGGTTCTGCAGGTTCACCTGTGAAGATGTCTGTTGGTATCTTGGGCGCTTCTGAGAGTAATCCTGTTACTGTAAAGGTTGATTTAGGTGATGGTGAGACGACTCCTATCCAGATAAAGTCTGATCATCCTTCCCAGGCAAACATTGATGCAATACGTACCGGATCAGGTAATATTATAGTTTATGTTCCACAAGACCGTTATGTAACGACGTTGGAATCAGATGGTCAGTACATTGATAACATTGATCTTTCTGCACTGACAGAGCTACGAGTTCTCACTTTGAAGAATGCTGGATTGATGACAATTGACCTTGGATATAACAATAAGCTCCAGAAGCTTGACCTGTCTGGCAACCAGCTTAGACGTGTTGACCTCCGTGGTCCTTCTTCTTATTTCTATAAGAGTAAGCTTTCAGACATTAACGTCAGCCATAATCAGTTGGATTCACTTCTCTTTAATGACCTCTATGCGGTTAGAACTCTGAACATCAGTCACAATAATTTGAACAGTCTGGATGTCTCAGATGCTGATAATCTGCGTACACTTGATATTTCTCACAACAAGTTTACACGCCTCTTGCTCAATCATAGTGAGCTTGTTGAGGATATAAATGCATCAGACAATGCCCTTACTGAGGTGAAGATTCCACCTGTAGCACCAGTTCAGAAGCTGAATGTCAGTGGTAATTACTTCACACTTGCTACTATGCCTAATGACTTTGGCTTAGCTCGTGGCAAGTTTATCTATGCTCCTCAGCACATTCTTGAGATATCAAAATCGTCTCCAGGTATTGATCTTTCTGAGCAGAACATTACGAAGAACGGTGCAAATACACAGTTCATTTGGAAGAAGAAGGACGGTCAGCCTTTGCAGTTAGGTACTGATTACACAATCAGCAATGGCTCTGCGAAGTTCATTAACTTGGCTCTTGATTCTATTTATTGCGAGATGACACATCCTGCTTATCCTGATTTCCAGGGAACAAATGTGTTCAAGACTACTTATGTTCATCCTATTGCTTATCCAAGATATGAGTTGGCGAACTTCACAACGATTAATCATACAGACAGTGTTGCTCTATCTTTAGCAAGTCCTGTGGATGGTACTTCTGTTTATTTTGAGTGGAATGGCGATGGTAATGTTACCCAGTATACGCTTGGAACAACCTATAAACTCTTCCGTGCTAAGTCAAAAGAGAACACAAAGGTGCGTGTCCTTGTGGCTGAGGCTGATGACAAGCTGAAGATTTTCAGTGTGTCTGGTGTCAAAATGAGCCAGGCTGATCTCTCAGGACTAAAGGATGCTAAGGTTATAACGGTTGCTGAGGCTGATCTGCCTGCTATTACTCTTCCTGCAACAGCTCCTAATCTGACCGACTTGAATCTTGATGGTAATGAGCTGACGGAGATTGATTTGTCCAAGTTCCCTAAGCTCTTTGCGTTGTCTTTGGTTAACAATAAGCTCAAGACGTTCGATCTTTCTCCTGCTAAGAGCCTTGGTTTGGCTTATCTTTCAGGGAACAAGATGAAGGAGATTAAGTTTGATAACCCACATTTGTGGAATCTTGATTTGAGTAAGAATGACTTTGAAACCATCTCTCTTGATAAGCTTCCAGAGCTGGAGCAGTTGTGGTTGAACTCTAATAAGCTGACGAAGGTTGATGTTTCTAAGAACACTAAGCTGCGTGTACTCAATGTTGTTGACAACAAGCTGAAGTTCTCTACGATGCCTCTTCCAGAGAGTAACGGCAGAAAGTTCGATAAATACTCTTATAATCTCCAGGCTCCTATCGATGTTCAGTGCGTCAATGGTAAGGTTGATCTGAGCTCTGAGGCTGTTATTGCGGGTAAACCTACTACTTATCGTTGGTTCGATGGTAAGGTTCAGTATATTGATGGTCAGCTGCAGGGCGAGGAATTTACTGCGAACGATGAGTATACGGTTGAGAATGGTGTGACAACCTTGAAGCTTAATGCCACCTTTACGAAGCTGGTTTGTATTCTTGCGAACGAGAACTTCCCTAATGCACTGTTGAATACGAACTATATTACCTTCACACCGACTGACGGTATTGATGAGATCAAGGCTGGTGAAGAGGTGAAAGTACAGTTCGTTGATGGCGGAATTAACGTTCTTGGTGCTCGAAACCACACGCTTGCAGTCTATACGATAGATGGAAAACTGGCTTATCAGAGCAAGGTTAATACTGATGAGCAGCGTGTTTCTCTGGCTCCAGGTGCATACATCGTGCGTGTAGGCAACAGAGCTTCTAAAGTTGTTATCAAGTAAATAACACGTTCTAAATAGCCCGATGAAGGGTAGAGAGGGTATGTCCGAAAGGCATATCCTCTCTTTTTTATGCGTAAAGAGGATGCTTCTTATGTGGAATATACTTTACATTTATTTTTCTCATTATAGCTTTTTCCTGCCTTTCTTTATACTTTAAAATCGGTTAGATATGACCTTTTTGGGAAAAAGTATATACCTTTTCGGCAAAAAGTATATACTTTTCAGGCAAAAAGTATATACTTTTCAGGCAAAACGATGGTACTTTTTAGTCAAAACGATAGTACTTTTCAGTCAAAACGATAGTACTTTTTACCCAAAACGATAGTACTTTTTGCTTAAAACGATAGTACTTTTTTAAAAATAGCTTGGTATGACTTTTCCTGATTTGACTAGACACTTTTTTGTTATATTAGTTGAATAAGTAGACAGTCTTTTTGTAAGTCTACTGGAAAACTAGACACAAGCTGAGAATCCATTCTGGAAAGCTAGACACTTGGTCTTTATTGGATACGCAGAGCTTGCGGCTTGGCTTGTGTGGCAAAACTGGATGCCCCTCGATGGAGCATTCAGTTTTATGCTTATTGACATACACCTTCATTAGCGATTTGTTGTCTGGCTTGGCAAAGATAGTGGATTGTTTCCATTCCTGCTATCCTTTTGTGGATAAACTTTATTCTTCCACATTCTTTTCTGCGTGCCTTGCTCAAAGTGGACGACCTGTGGAACCTTGTATCCAATGCTCATGTGCGGTCGGCAATAGTTGTAGAAGTGAATGTATCGCTGGATCACCTTGTGGGCATGCTCAAAGGTATTGAAGCGAGTTCGATAGACACATTCTACCTTTATTTTACCATTAATACTTTCCGCAATGGCGTTATCTGTAGGGTTATAATCCTCGGTCATAGAAATGGATATTTCATTGTCTTGAAGTTTCTTTACGTAGGCATCGCAACAGTATTGTACGCCACGATCGGAATGATGAATAAGTCCTGGTAGGGTATCCGTACTTCTCATTGCTTTGGCTTCTTCTATTGCCATATCCAAAGCTTTTAGCGTTATGGCAGCACGGAGAGTATCAGCCAATATCCAGCCTACAACCTTATGGGAATAGGCATCTGTAATGAGGTGCAGATAACATACATCGCCTGCTGCCAATGGAATGTAGGTTATATCTGCTACCCAGAGCTGGTTGGCTGCTGTGGGTACGAAGTCTTTTATACGATTTTTCCATTTATGATAACGATGATTTGAGTTTGTTGTATGACGAGGTTTGGGCTTGGGAAGCATTAAACCTTTACGACGTAAGAGATTGAAGAAGCTGTCACGACCAGGAACAAAGTCACGACCATACATGGCGATGAGCATCAGCCACAGCTTGTAACCGCCTATACCTGCATCCTCTGTACGAATCTCTTGGACGGATTCTATGACTTTACGTTCATGCTCCCGCTCCTTTATAATGTCAGTCTTTGACTGGTAGAAAGCCTGACGACAATGACCAAACAGCTTGCAAACGACAGAGACCTTATGGGCTCGTTCGTTGACCAGTTCTAACGCTGCTTGGCCCCAGATTTTTTTCGTATGGAGATATCAAAGTATTCTTCTGCCTTATCGATCAGTATATCACGGGCTAAAGTTTCCAGTTTGGAGTAGTCTAGAGCTTTCTCCAAATCCTTGATGCGCTTCTTTAGCTGTGCATTCTCTTCTTTGTAGCTGTCTTTGCTTCGATTTGCCATATCTTCTACTGATTCTGGTTCTGAGCACAAAGATACTATTTCTTGGCTACTTTCATATTTCTTTAGCCAACTATTTAATAGTCTGATACAACATATATCATGGGATATGCAGAACCTTTTCTTTGACTGACCTGATTGGTAATAAGAGCGGATGAGAGAAAGCTTCGCCTCTTCGCTGTAATGCTTGTAAATTTTACTCATAATGATAACACATTTTTTTATTAGTATTAAATGTGTCTACCTATATCAGTACAAGTCAAGAATCCGAAGCGTCCGAAAGATGATGTTCTTGTGAAGGTTCTGCTCAATGAAGAGGAAGTAACGTTGCCACTTCCCAAAACTTCCACACCGTATTATTACAAGTGGAGCGACTTTAAGAAGTACTATCTTGCCAAGCTGAATGCCTATCGCGGATAAAAACCATAAGCCTTCCTCGGCTGAAGGTCTATAGTAAAAAACCGGAATCATAAAACAAAGAATAGGGACAGACGCTCTTGTCTGCCCCTATTCTTTTGATGTTTTCTCATTTCTGATGTGGACCTGGTGGGAGTCGAACCCACGTCCGCACAAGGAAACCATACGCTTTCTA
>ENA-OWLZ01000526-OWLZ01000526.1-metagenome-genome-assembly--contig:-NODE-526-length-10518-cov-6.860174_pt1 | contig 10518 bp, 9 predicted proteins | sample MGYA00245341_ERZ651117 | MGnify/ENA primary metagenome ERZ651117 (study PRJEB26857, sample SAMEA4031763) | metagenome | biome: human; feature: oral; material: saliva | place: Philippines | collected 2014 | study... | reverse complement strand
CTATCCATATAGCAAAGGCTTCACCTGACAAAGCTAAACAAATGGCGGAAGAGGCCGTGAATCATACAATTGGTGTGTTTACAGACAATGCTGACAATGCAGAACTTACCATTTCAAGCACAAATCCATTCTATGTGGTCATGCATGAGTATAATGGAGTTGAGAATAATCACGGTGACTCTCGTGTAGGGGCTGATATTATAAGCTATATGAATGGCTACAACGACCCTCGTCGTGCTGCAATATTTACACAATCAACCTTTACTAATGCTTCTAATGGATTCCATGGTTTACGCTCGGGCATTAGTATTCCAAGCCAAGCCGTTTCAAATATGTATTCGAACTATAAGGTTGCAACTGACTCTAAATTACTTTGGATGAATGCTGCTGAGGTAGCTTTCCTACGTGCTGAAGGTGCACTCCGTGGTTGGAATATGGGAGGGACAGCTCAAAACTTTTATGAGCAAGGCATTCGTTTGTCATTTGAGCAATGGGGAGTAACAGGTATAGACTCTTATCTTTCAGATAATTCCAGTACTCCAGAGCCTTATAATGACCCTGTAGGTCTTAATTCTTATAGTGGTTCTGTTTCTACAGCAACAATTGCTTGGAGCAACAGTGCATCTGAAGAAGAGAAACTTGAAAAGATAATTACTCAAAAATGGCTCGCTAATTTTCCATTAGGTCAAGAAGCCTGGACTGAATATCGCCGTACAGGATTCCCTAAGCTAATGCCTGTAGTTGTAAATAATAGTGGTGGAATCGTTAATTCAGAACGAGGAGCACGCCGTCTGTACTATCCACAGGAAGAACGTCTCAATAATAAAGAAAATAATGATGCAGCTCTTCAATTACTTGGAGGCCCTAACAATATGGCTACAGATGTATGGATTACAAAATAGAACTATGCTAAATTTTAATGTAAAATTGATAATGAGAAAATTATGAAATATTATATTCAACATATCATTTTCGGAATTAGCGCACTGCTCATGGCTTTCTCCATGGAGAGTTGTGACACAGATCACGAGCCCGTTAAAGTCAAAACACCGGGTATTTCGAATCAAAATCCCGAGTTATATGCACGATATCTCTCAGCCTTACGCACATATAAAAGTGGGAAACACAAAATTGTATTTGGTTGGTTTGACAATAGTGAGAAGATCCCTGCTTCACAAGGTCAGAATATTATAGCAGTCCCCGACAGTTTAGACTATTTGGTTCTTACCTTACCTGAGAATCTCAATGATAGAGAACTTTCTGAAATGAAAGAGATAAAAGAAAAGAAAGGCATCCATACACTCTTTGAAATAAACTTCATAAGAATCAAAGAGGATTATGATGCAGAAAAAGAAGCTTTCGAAGATAATCCAGATAATGCTGGAAAGATTTTTAATTTGGATTTCAGAACCTATTTAGTCGATAAAGTTCAGAAGCGCTTAAAATTGTGTAGTACATTTAATTATGATGGGGTTGTTATGACTTTCTATGCTAAGACAAAGCTCTATATGACAGAAAAAGAGAAGACTGCTCAACGCACATTAGAGAATATCTTCCTCGGTATAGCAAAAGACTGGAAACAACGCCATCCAGATAAGGTCTTAACTCTTGCTGGGAAGCCCCAAAATGTTGACGACAAAAGTGTATTCGACCTATGTGAATATATTATTATCCCTTGCCAAGCATCTACGAGCGCAAGTGACATTGTGTATTCTATCAATAAAGCTGTTGTAGAAGGTGTACCAAATAATAAGATAATTCCGTTAGTATCCATGTATTCAAAAGACAAAACAGATACGAAGACTGGCTATTGGGGGAAATCTCTTTCAGTCTTAGGTACAGCAAAACTTGCTGCTCAACAACACACAGATTATCAGATTATAGGGTTAGCCATTGACAATGCTAATAATGATTACTATCATGTAAGGTTTGTATATCCTACGATAAGAGAAGCTATCTCTATAATGAACCCAATCGTTAAAATATGAATATGATGAAAAATATATTTAAGTTTATTCCTTTATGGGCTACAATCCTTATTATCTAAAGACAAACATTATCCAAAGATTCACGGAAGAATTCGTTGAGGATGAGGATGTTGAAGCAATTACAAATGGTGTTCCTTATGATAATAATGAGGGCGTAAGGCCCTATTTCTGCACATTGTCTCAGAGTCAAGCTCACCAGAGAATTGCATCATTCCCCTTGCATACTATAAAAATATCCTCCAAATTTGGATATAGAATGGACCCTTTTACAAAAAAGAGAAGGTTGCATAATGGCATAGACTTGAGAGCCAGCATTGGAACAGAAACATTTGCTATGCTGCCAGGAATAATCACCACAATCGGTAGAGACAGATCTCGTGGCAATTATGTTATAATAAGACACGGCAACTATGTGGTCACTTATTGCCATTTGTCAAGGATTCTTGTGAGACAAGGGCAAATGGTGGAACCTGGTGAAGCGGTCGGACTTGTTGGTTCAACTGGTCGCTCCACCGGCCCCCATTTACATCTTATGCTACATAGGGGAAAGCAATTGCTTAACCCTCAGATTCTTTTGGACTGCATCTGGAGGATTTTAGTTACATTGGCTGATTGTGGTCAGCGTGGATGTATGCCTAGACTTTTCAGCCATTCTCTTAGCGATTTGTTGGTTTCCCAAGAAGGCGGTGTCTGTCTGTCCGTGTCAGGTATGACATCCTTGTACGCAGCCTCAAGAGCCTCCCTCTTCTGCTTTGAGTCTGCACGGGCGTAGATTTCTGTTGTCATGATTGAAACATGTCCCAGAATATCCCGTATGTAAACCAAATTCACCCCTGCTTGAAGCAGATGCATGGCTTTACTATGGCGAAGGCAATGTGGTGATAAGCGTTCTGGAATCAAATCCGGGTTCTGCTCATGGGCTTGGGTCACGTACTTCATTAGTAGGTATGTGACTCCAGCACCCGTTAGTTTGCTTCCATTGCGATTCTTGAACAAAGGTTCTGTTTGGCACTCCTCCCTGTTAAGTTTGTTCTCGCTTATGTAATGCTGTAAGATGCAGACTTGCTTGTCTTGAATAGGAACGGCCCGGCTCTTGTTCCCCTTTCCTTGTAGAATTAGATACGCAGGTGATTCCAAGTGCAGATCACATGGTCGCAATGACACCAGTTCCTGTACACGAGCACCTGTATCGTACAACAATGCAAGCATAGCAAGGTTTCTTCTACTGGTAATGCTATCTGTCGGGACCTGGGATAAAAGAAGTTTCACACCTTCTACCGAAAGATATAACATCGGTTTTGGATGTGCCTTCTTAAACTTTATCGATAATATTTCTTGCCATCGGTCTATGTGTGTTATGTCTGAATGTTGCAAATACCGACAAAGGGAATGTATTGCAGCCAACCTTTGGTTGCGTGTCAGTACGGTCACGCCTTTTGTGTCTTCTATCCACGCAAGAAAACCAAGAACATTCACTTTGACAAGGGATGCAGTCGAAAGGTTGTGAGGCTTAATGCCTTTCTTTCGTTCCATATAATCGATATAAGAGACGAATGTGTTCGCATAGGAACGTATTGTATGCGGGCTTGCTCCTCGTTCTACTGACAGATATGAAGAAAAGAATGAGCCGATATGCTTTGCTAATGGCGATTCTGTCTGTTTCATAATTGTTAAATTGTTGAGATTGTTGGGAAAATATACTCTGAAATTGTTGATGTAGCATCCGAGATATGTGGATAAATCTGATTGGTTATTCTCACATAACACTCTGTGTCACTTACACATTTGTGCCCAAGTGCTACAGATAATATAGGTAAGCAACAATGCATGTCCATACCATCCTTTGCCAGTCTGTCAAGAACATGAGCGGCAAAGGTATGTCTAAGGTCATGTATTCTGGGCCCAACCTTTGGGACATAGTTGATTTCGCACGCTTCAAGGATTTTGAGGAACCAATGTCTTGCACTCCTTCCTGTCAGCGGACTTCCGTTCAATGAGATAAGAAACGGATTCTGTGGCTCGTTTATGTCAGATAACGGCAACTTGTTCCGTTTGGCTAGATATTGCGTAAGGACTCCATACAGAGAATTTGTAATAGGGAGTTGCCTATCTCTTTTGTTCTTTGTATCCCGTATAAGGATGATGCGGGATGACATATTCACATCGCTGTTAACTATACTACAAGCTTCTCCGATTCTCATTCCCGTAGAATACAGCAACCTTAGAAGTACAGGGATGGAGAAAACACTACATCTGAATGTCCGTCTCAAAAATATAAGTTTATCTGCAGCCTCGAATATTCTCCTCAGTTCTTCTTCAGAGAAAATATATGGCACATATAAATTCTTAGGCTTACGTGGATAAACCGGAATGTAACAAGGAATACCAAGCCTTGCCATATAACGAAGAAATTGCCCAACAACACAGATTTTCAAGTAGATGGTAGTCGCTGCCTTACCTATCAATCTTCTCCTCCATACCTCAAAGTCTGATTGCTTAACACAAACAGATGGTAGTTTTTCCCGTGAGAAAAATCTGTCAAAATCACGCAGAGTCGACAGGTAGCATTTTGCATCTGAACCTGCCGTTTCCTTTGTTTCCAGAAAACGTAATATATACGGAGATAAGATACTCTTAAAATCATCATCCTTATATGAAGAATGTACCATTCTGCTGCTCATAGAAATCTTCTTTAACTGGTGGAACATCAAGCATACAGAGGCTTATCTCCTGTATGTCAATACGCAAATAGTTCATTGTAACATCTTGACCAGAATGACCAAGTGACTCAGATATTACAGGAATGCCGACTCCCTGTTCAAGCATCCTGCTTGCCAGCGAGAATCGCATGGAGTGTGGACCATGTTTACGTCCAGCATTGTCAATACCACTTTTCTGGATAACATTTGAAATCAATCGCCCTGCTCCTGTTCTGCTCATTTTCGTGATTGGAGGCGTATGAGTGACAAAAATTTCTTCAAGCTCACATTCAGGACGTACTTTCAAGTAGGATATAATGGCTTCTCCTACATCTTTAAGCAAGGGAAGTTCTATCGGCTTGTCTGTCTTTGCCTGCCTTAGCTGTATTAGAGATCTGTCCCAATCTATATTTGCATATTTCAGCCCAATTATGTCAGAAATGCGCAGGCCAAGCCTTGAAGCCAAAAGAAGCATGGCATATGTACGTTTGCCTATGCCTCCACTTCTATTCACTGATGATTCTATTATCCCCACTTCTTCCATGGAGTAGGTTGAAGGCATCCTCTCCCGTACGGGTTGATGGATGAACTCAAATAAATAGGAGAAACTGGGAAACTCTGGATGGGACTTGTCAATGAACTCATAAAACTGACGCATGACACTATGTCGTGACCTGTTAGACTCTCTTGCTCCCAAAAACTCAAGAACGTCACTTTCCGATATTTGAGCAACATCATCCTTCCCTTTTATATTCAAAGACAATACGAAATAGGATAATAGCCGTCTATAATTGTCAATCGTCGGCAACATACATCGCTGGGATAATTTGTAATCAATGAAATCTTGTGCAACTGTCCAAATCCCGTTAGAAAAGAACGGAATGGTAGAACGTTTGGCATGCTTCGGAATTTCACCAGTTGTCACGAATGCGTCAATAATGCGGACACTCCGCTTGAATCTTCGCTGAGAGGCTGGGGACAGGGACGGAAGCATTTCCATGAGGAATCTCCTCCCCAGTTCTGAATCATAAACACTTGTGCCGTTTTTTACGAGGAACGGCTTCAGATGAAGTTTCCATCGTACCACATGGGTACTGATACAGCCCTGAGAATATCCTGATTCATTCATCTTCTCAGAGCATTTGACAATCAGGTTGTCAATAGCGTAGTCTTTTGTATCCATAATTCTGTTTATTAAGAATGGTTATACCATATTATAATAACGGAAACTACGCTTGATTTTATGTGATTCTTTACATATTATCACGAGTAATTATCAAAACTAAAGATGTTAATCAAATAGTTACAATGAAATTTATGGCAATCTTTGGATAATGTTTGTCTTTAGATAATACGGATTATCAAAACCTTTTGATAATCCATATTTTGACTATGGCCTGTCAGAACAATGATGAAGACAATTTCTCCAATAAGGCTTTTATAGATGCCAAGGGGATGACTTCTGAAACCATTGTAAAAGGAAGCATCGGGACGCTTGTAAAGACAATTTCTATCAAAACTGCACGCCCGACAGAGAAAGATATTCATGCAGCCATTACTTATGATGGCACATTGTTAGAACTATATAACAAGAAGTATTATACATCAGCAGAACTTCTTCCTGACAGCTGTTATAAAATATCAGAATCACAGATGACTATCAATAAAGGCTCGGTGAAAAGTAGTGAGGCAACTATCCAGTTCCAAAATCTTGGAGGATTAGATCGTTCTAAAGTCTATGTTCTACCAATCAGTGTCCGCACTACTGACATAGACCTGTTATCCTCAGCCAAAGAATACTACTATGTGTTCAAGGCGGGTGCCTTAATCAATGTTGTTGGCGACATAGAGGGAAACTATTTGGAAATTTATCCATGGAAAACCCCTGGTCGTATTGATCACATGAATAAATTAACCATGGAAGCTCTTGTCTATCCTCGGGAATTAGACAAACTTATCTCTACGATTATGGGAATAGAAGGAAAATTCCTTATGCGCATAGGTGATGCCGGCCTGCCCCCTAATCAAATTCAGATTGCAACTTCTTATTCCAACTTTACTGACAGCAAACTGCAACTCCAAACAAACACATGGCAACATGTGGCATTAACGTATGATGGAGATGATCAGACTCTAAAAGTATATATCAATGGTAAATTGATGTATGAAGAAGACAGAAGCATCAACATTAACTTAGAAGGTAATGGCTATGATCGTAATTTCCTTATAGGAAAATCTTATGACGATACCCGTGATTTGAAGGGCTGTATATCCGAAGTTAGAGTATGGGACGTGGTAAGAACCCAGGAAGAAATTGCCTCTCATATATATAATGTAGACCCAACAACAACGGGATTGGTTGCTTATTGGAAATTTGATGATAATTCATCACTTGTCGTAAAAGATTATTCTGGCAATGGAAATGATTTGAAAGCGAATCATACTCTTTCATGGAAGAAAGTTTCATTACCAGCAGCTAAATAACTTTTAATACTGATTATAATGAAAAATAAATATCTATCTGTCATCAAAGCAACTTTTATTTGTGCTGCGATTGCAGGCTTATCAATAGCATGTTCTAATACCATTGATGTGAATGGTGTTGACGAATCAGGCTACAATAATCCTGAAAAACCATTAGCTTTCCTTACAGATAAGTATGGAGTTAGCTTGCGTGATTCCTTATTATTTAATGTTGAAGGGGCTACAAAGTTTTATGTAAACCTAACAGCTCCCTCGAAAGATAAACAAGAGTATTCTGTTTCGTATGACGCTTCTGTCCTTGAAAGCTACAATACAAAACACAAAACACTATATCAAGCCTTACCAAACAACCTGGTTACAATTGAAGGAAAGGCCATTATTGAAGCGGGGAATAATACATCTGAACCTATTAATGTGAAGTACACTACTGCTACAGAATTAGAAAAAAATGGGATTTATGCTATTCCATTACGCCTAAAAGGAACACATGACAATGTGTCGAAAGAGAAAGGTGAGTTTGTTTTATTCGTACAAGACATTACCAAAATGCCTAATTGTCATAAAGATAATGGGCTACAAGTAATCAGCTGTATGGAAATCAACGACACTAACCCACTCTATAACCTCTGTTTTACATTAGAACAATCTGGCAAATATCTCTTTGATCAAGTTATCTTGTTTTCTGGAAATATCAACTATAACTTAGAAACACAAGAAGTTTATAATTACAACAATGAAAATATATCTCATGTGCTGCAATATAAAGAGAAATATTTAGAGCCTTTACAGCAGAAAGGCATGAAAGTTATTTTGGGTATATTGGGTAACCACGATCGTGCGGCAATAACAAATCTTTCTGATGAAGGTTGCAAGCATTTCGCACAAGAACTCAAAGCAAAGGTTGAAGCCTACAACCTTGATGGCGTATTCTTTGATGATGAGTATTCAAGCAGAGGAAATTATCCTGGATTTGTTTCTGGTAATAATGCTTCAAGACTGTGTTATGAGGTGAAAAAAGCTATGCCCAATAAACTTGTCGAGGTTTATGTATATAGTGGAACAGGCTCTCTCTATAGCGTTGATGGCCATCAACCAGGAGAATTTGTTGACTATGGAATCCATGATTATGGTGGAACTTCCGACCTGAGCAGTAATTATCCGGGCATGCCCAAAAGTGGCATGATCTTAGGCTCCATTGAATGTGCCCGTGGATATGCTTCATCTTCAAGTGTATACATGAGAATTAAAGCTAATGGCTATGGTGGAACAATGGTGTTTGGCTTAGACCCGAAACGTACTCCAAATTATGTTCTCAATCGAGTTGCGCAAGCATTCTATGGGGAAAACGTTTTGCAAACAGGTGTATATAAAAAAGATTGGTAGACATTTAAAGAATAAACGAAGATGAAAACACGATTAATATATTCATCATTAATTTCATTGTTACTTGCAAGCGGATTCACCGCTTGCAGTAACACCCCTGAAGTTAATCCAAAGGATATCGCAACAAAAGAAACAGAACTGAAATTAGAATCTGACACGCTGATGGTTCCTGTAGGCGAAGAAACCTCAACCAAAATCATTAATGGTGGTGGAAACTATAAGGTTATCAATGAAGCTCCAGAAATAGCTGTTGCAACCATCGATAAAGATAATATCAATATCAAAAGCTTTAAACAAGGTTTTACAGCATTTATCCTATCTGATGATGCAGATAACTATAAACGTATAGTTGTAAAATCCATGTACACTTCAATCGTTCTTGATACGAATGAGATTAGTATCAAGAAACTTCTCGGTCATGACTTAAATGATAAGACAATCATCATAAAAAAGGGAAATGGAGATTACGAAGTAGAAAGCGGAGATGAAAATGTGGTAAAGTTTGTAACAATACAAAAAGACTCTATCGTCCATATCCGTGGCATTCATACAGGTGAAACCACTATCAAGATTACAGATGCAGCAGGGCTTACAGCTCAGGTAAAAATAACAGTAAACGAAACAGACATCCCATTCACAGACGAAGAAAAACAAGAAATCATGAATAGTGATGTCAAACGCGTTTTCTGGGATGAAGACTTACAACAATGGACACCTGAGCATTATAATTATCTCACAGCATTCAATCACAAAGTAGGAACAGAAAATCGAGTTGGTTACGAGTATTCTGATTATAGATTTATTCGCATTTTCTTCGATGGAGATGAGTCTGTTGGCATATATGAGAATGCAAGAGTAGACGCTTGCCCACAATGGTATGGAGAAACAACCCACTATGCCCCCGCAAAAGTTGAAATCATTAAAAATGATGGCACCAACGTATGGGGAATTGTCTCCGTCATAAAAAACAAACGACTTTATCGTGGCTATTTCTGTCTACCTAAACAATAAAAGTATAAACAACAAAATATCTAAAAAGGCTTATTCCCCATTATATATTAGGGGAATAAGTCCTTTTTCTTGAATGAAATCAAAATATGAGATTATGCCTTGTAAGAAAGATTCCTCGTATGGTTAACACAATTAAAATCGTATCATCAAATGAGGGAAGTATAAAAAGAATAGAGCTTTGGCATAGTTGAAATTACACTATTCAACGAATTTTTCCACTTAGCCATCATATAATCTGTTAGCTGCTGGCGCTCTTCTTTCGTCTTAGCAATCTTTGATACTTCATTGAGTAGGGGGTTAAACAGAAGTCTTGCAAAGGCTGGAAATACTCACCTAAAGTGGTCCTCCTTGGCTCATTTAAGCTGGCCCTGTTGTAATCGTGCAAAGTGGCCCTATAGAATCATTTAAAGTGGTCCTGTTTTATTTTGTTTTTGAGTTTATCTTTTTGGTGTAAAAGTAGTATCTTTATCTGTAAATTGTTTTTAACTAAATAATTCGCAGATAACTATGCCTAACCATTCCATTAAGATGATTAAACTTCGTCAAGTATTCGGCCTTTACGGCTCTGGATATGGCTCACGTTCCATATCTACCACACTTGGTATTTCCCGTACAACCATCAGGAAGTATCTTCGTATTTTTAATGAAAGTAGTTTGTCCTTAAAAGAACTTCTTTGTAAGGATGATGCCACGCTTTTTGATTTCTTTGGACTTGCTCCAACAACTTATCACAGTCCCCGATTAGATGCGCTCTCGGCTCTACTTCCCGACTATGCCAAACGCCTTAAGAAAGCGTGGTGTAACAAGAAAAACACTCTACTCGGAGTATATTAAACGTTATCCACAAGGGGATTTCTATTGTAGTTTCAATCGTTTCTTGCGCGCCTATATGGCCTCCCGCAAATCACTTTTTGAGACCTCTGCAAAACTCCTCTTATAATTTGTCTTTCTTA
>ENA-OWLZ01000525-OWLZ01000525.1-metagenome-genome-assembly--contig:-NODE-525-length-10534-cov-4.517988_pt1 | contig 10534 bp, 12 predicted proteins | sample MGYA00245341_ERZ651117 | MGnify/ENA primary metagenome ERZ651117 (study PRJEB26857, sample SAMEA4031763) | metagenome | biome: human; feature: oral; material: saliva | place: Philippines | collected 2014... | reverse complement strand
TCCGCCTTTAACTTGATCGTCAACCTCTTCCCAACCCTGGGACGGTTCACAGTCGGCCTTGTCCTCTTTGTCCTTCTCCATGCCATCAACATGTTCCTGTCCTTCTTATCAGGCTATGTGCATGGAGCGCGTTTGATCTTTGTCGAGTTCTTTGGCAAGTTCTATGAGGGTGGTGGCAAACCCTTCCGACCTCTAAAACCGTCGGAACGCTACGTCAAAACAAAAAAATAATTCAGTAAATCAATCATAAAATATTTTATAGGAGTATATTCATGGAATCTTTAGCTTCATATTTCTCAACCCATGGGGGTGCTTTCTTTGCAGCACTTGGTGTAGCCATTGCGGTGGCTCTTAGCGGAATGGGTTCAGCCCTCGGTGTTGGTAAGACTGGTCAGGCTGCTGCCGCACTCTTGAAAGAACAACCAGAAAAATTTGCCCAAGCCTTGATCTTGCAGTTGCTGCCAGGTACACAAGGTTTGTATGGTTTCGTTATTGGGATCTTGATCTGGTTGCAAATTAAACCAGATATGCCACTTGAAACAGGGGTCGCTTACTTCTTTACAGCTCTTCCGGTTGCGATTGTTGGTTATTTCTCAGCGAAACACCAAGGGAATGTCGCAACTGCAGGGATGCAAATCTTGGCAAAACGCCCAGAAGACATGATGAAAGGGGTTATCCTTGCGGCCATGGTTGAAACCTATGCCATCTTGGCCTTCGTTGTGTCCTTCCTTTTGACTCTTCGCGTCGGCTAATTTAGACACACCTAAGTCAAAGAAGAGGAGGCTTCTCTTCGTCTTTTATCGGTGGGGAAGAACTCCAAAGGAGGAAATAGAAACAATGACGGATTATTCCCAATTAAAGGACTCCATCCTTGAACAGGCCCATGAAAAAGGCCGGAAATTAGTGGCGGAAGCGACGGCTAAGGTCCAAGCAGAAGCCCAGTTGCAGGAAGCTCGTTTGGTGGAAGAAAAGTTACATCAACGGGCGGTTCAATTGCAGACCATTGAGCGTCGCTTGCAACGTGAAAGCCAACAAATCGAAAATCAAAAGCGCCAATCGACATTGGTCACTAAGCAGCGGGTTTTAAAAGAGTTGTTTGCGGACGCCTACCAGAAAATGGCGGCTTGGTCGCGTGAAGACGAACTCGCCTTTCTTCACCGCGTTCTTCCTCGTTATGAAGACCAAGCAATGGTCTTAACCCTAGGTGCTGTGACGGCAGAAAAACTGACAGATCAAGATCGACAGGATTTGATAGATGCCTATCCACAGCTTCAGTTAGCGAAAGAAACACTTGCCCAAGAAGCAGGTTTTATCCTTTCCTTTGGCAAAGTGGATGCCAGCTATCTCTACCGTGATCTCGTCGATGCTATACGGGAGGAGCAGAGCTTCCATATGGCAGCCAGTATTTTTAAAGAAGAGAAGAACTAGGAGGGCCTATGAGTGAACGGACGTATTCTCAAGTAAATACCGGGATTAGTGTGCGTGAAGCTAGTTTTTTGAGCCCAGCTCAGTTTGATGCCCTTCTGAACAGCCCAGATGCAGAAGCGCGTGCCAGTCTCTTGCAAGGGACGGCCTATGCCTTGGAGGCAGATCAACTGCGTCAAGTCCAAGTGGTCGAGCAAGCCTTGATGAACCACCTTCTAGCAGAGTACGATTGGGCTTATCAGGTGGCTCCGAACCCTGCTGTGGTCGACCTTTTTGCCCTCAAGTACACTTATCACAATCTCAAGGTATTCTTGAAAGAGCGAGCAACGGGGCGGGAGTTGAACTTCTTATTATTGGATGCAGGTCCCTATTCCTTAGCGGTTCTTGAACAAGTAGCCAAAACCTTTTCCTCAGAGAATTGCCCAGAGTTTATGGCTCAAGAAGTAGCGGCGACCTGGCAGGAATATGTCGACTACCAGGATATTCGGGTTCTGGAAATTGGCATGGATCTGGCTTACTTTGATCACCTCAAGCGCTTGGCGAAAGATCTGGGGCATCCACTTTTAGAATCGCTGGTCACCTTGACTATTGATTGTTACAATATCATCACAGTTGAGCGAGCTCTTAGCCTGAAAAAGCCAACCAGGCAGCTTTATGAAGCAACTCTTGTCCGATGCAGGGACCCTCTCAGCAAGAGAAGTCATCCAGTGTGTGGAGCAGGGCAACCTCATCAGTTGGTTCCAACAAGTCAATCCCTTGCCTTATGATGTGGAATTGACTCGGTACGAAGAGCAGATGCGAGCAGGGAGAGTCAGCGCTGAGACAGTGGAATACCTGGAGCATGTGATCAAGTATCGAATTTTGGAACAAGCTTCTTTTGAGACAGACGGCCCCTTGCCTTTAGCTCGCTATCTTTTCGGAAAAGAGCTGGAGGTGAAGAATTTACGTTTGGTCTTGACAGGTCTGGACAATCAGCTTCCAATTGACAAAATAAAAGAAAGGATGAGACCGATCTATGGCCAGTAAAACGCAAAAAATTGCCGTTGTGGGAAACCGAGATGCTATCCTTCCTTTTCAGATGATTGGCTTTCAGACTTTTCCCGTAGCAGAGGCTCAGGAAACCATTAATACCTTACGTCGCTTGAGCCAAGAAGATTTTGGCATCATCTATCTGACGGAAGATATGGCTCAGGAGATTCCAGATACCATTGCCCACTACGATCGCCAAGTAACTCCAGCCGTCATCTTGATTCCTACTCATAAGGGCTCGACTGGGCTAGGACGACAACGCATTCGCGATAATGTCGAAAAAGCAGTAGGACAGGATATTTTATGAGAACAAATGAATTTGGTCAAGCGATTGGAGATGCCCTGCCCGATTTTACACCGGGGCGTCTACCAGCTATTGAGCGGATCGAGGGTCGTTATACCGTGATCGAGCGCCTCTCAAAAGAAAAACACGGGGCGGATCTTTATCAGGTCTACGGGCCAGCCTCCCCAGCAGATATGTGGACCTTTCTGTTCAAAGGCCCTGCCCACAATGAAGCTGAGTGGGATCGCCTGTTGGATGATCTCATGACAGCCCAAGGTCGCTTTTACTATGCGATTGTAGACAAAGATTCCGGCAAGGCTTTAGGGACATTCTCTCTCATGCGGATCGATCAAGCCAACCGGGTGATCGAAGTTGGAGGAGTAACCTACTCACCAGCGCTTAAGAAGACGCGCATGGCCACCGAAGCCCAGTATCTCTTGGCGCGCTATGTGTTTGAGGATTTAGGCTACAGACGCTATGAGTGGAAATGTGATGCCTTAAACCAAGCTTCGCGCAAAGCAGCTGAGCGTTTGGGATTCACCTATGAAGGCTGTTTCCGTCAGGCTCTTGTTTATAAAGGTCGGACTAGAGACACAGATTGGTTGTCTATTATTGACCAAGAATGGCCAGCTATCAAACAGCGCTTCGAAGCTTGGTTGGATCCAACTAATTTTGATGAAAATGGTCAACAAAAGCAATCTCTAGCCGATATGGCGCAAAAGTAATACAAAGAAACAAAGGATTCCCAGGAGGAATACATGACTCAAGGAAAAATTATTAAAGTTTCCGGTCCCTTGGTGGTCGCATCAGGGATGCAGGAGGCCAACATCCAAGATATTTGCCGGGTCGGCGATCTTGGTTTGATTGGCGAAATTATTGAGATGCGTCGGGATGAGGCATCTATCCAAGTATATGAAGAAACGTCTGGAGTCGGACCAGGTGAACCGGTGGTAACAACGGGAGCTCCCCTCTCGGTTGAGTTGGGACCAGGTTTGATTTCTCAGATGTTTGACGGGATCCAACGCCCCTTGGAACGCTTCCAAGAAGTCACAGCCAGTGATTTTCTGGTTCGTGGGGTACAAGTTCCAAATCTAGACCGTGACACCAAATGGACCTTCGAACCAAGTGTGGCAGAAGGAACAGAGGTGGTCGCTGGAGACATCGTCGGTACCGTTCAAGAGACCAATATGGTGGAACACCGCATCATGGTACCTTACGGCGTCAGTGGGCGTGTGACTAAGATTGCAGCTGGTTCTTACACAGTAGAGGAGCCAGTTTATGAGATCGAGCAAGCAGATGGCAGCCTCTTTACCGGAACCTTGATGCAAAAATGGCCGGTTCGTCGAGGCCGTCCCTTTGCACAAAAACTGATCCCAGTAGAGCCTTTGGTGACAGGTCAACGGGTCATTGATACCTTCTTCCCAGTGACAAAAGGTGGCGCTGCGGCAGTTCCTGGACCTTTCGGAGCTGGAAAAACCGTCGTGCAACACCAGGTGGCTAAGTTTGCCAATGTGGACATCGTGATTTACGTTGGTTGTGGAGAACGTGGAAATGAAATGACAGACGTTCTGAATGAGTTTCCAGAATTGATCGATCCAACAACTGGCCAATCCATTATGCAACGGACGGTTCTGATTGCCAACACGTCGAACATGCCAGTAGCTGCGCGGGAAGCTTCTATCTACACAGGGATCACCATTGCCGAATATTTCCGTGACATGGGCTATTCCGTTGCCATCATGGCGGACTCTACGTCGCGCTGGGCAGAAGCTCTTCGTGAAATGTCTGGACGTCTAGAAGAAATGCCCGGAGATGAAGGCTACCCAGCCTATCTTGGTAGTCGGATTGCTGAATATTACGAGCGTGCAGGTCGGGTTAAGACGCTCGGAAGCACTGCGCGTGAAGGCTCTATTACCGCCATCGGTGCCGTTTCTCCTCCGGGAGGAGATATCTCAGAGCCCGTAACGCAAAACACCCTGCGGATCGTTAAGGTTTTCTGGGGACTAGATGCTCAGTTGGCGCAGCGCCGCCACTTCCCAGCCATCAACTGGTTGAGCTCTTATTCCCTTTACCAAGATGAAGTCGGTCGCTATATCGATCTACATGAACAAATCAGCTGGTCTGAAAAAGTGACCCGCGCTATGAACCTGTTGCAAAAAGAAAGTGAATTGCAAGAAATCGTCCGCTTGGTTGGTCTAGATTCCTTGTCTGAAAAAGACCGCTTGACCATGAATGCGGCCAAGATGATCCGCGAAGACTACCTACAACAAAATGCCTTTGATGAGGTAGACACCTATACTTCTTTCAGCAAGCAGGTTGCCTTATTGACCAACATTTTGACCTTTGACCAAGAAAGTCAAAAAGCACTAGAATTAGGGGCTTACTTCACAGAAATCATGGAAGGAACCGTGGCTCTTCGAGACCGCATTGCCCGTAGCAAGTTCATCCATGAGGATCAGTTGGCCACCATTCAAGCCTTGAAAGAAGAAATCGTAGAAACCCTACACCAAATCGTAGCCCAAGGAGGAGTAGACAATGAGCGTGATTAAAGAATACCGTACTGTCAGCGAAGTTGTTGGCCCCTTGATGATTGTCGACCAGGTCCAAGGGGTTCACTACAATGAACTGGTAGAAATCAAGCTCCATGACGGAACGACCCGCCAGGGACAAGTCCTCGAAGTCCAAGAAGACAAGGCCATGGTCCAGCTCTTTGAAGGATCTAGCGGGATCAACTTGGAAAAAGCCAAGGTTCGCTTTACCGGACGTCCCCTAGAGCTTCCAGTGTCTGAAGATATGGTCGGTCGGATTTTCAATGGTATGGGAAAACCAATCGATGGGGGACCTGACATTCTTCCTGAAAAATATTTGGATATCGATGGACAAGCCATCAATCCGGTATCACGGGACTATCCAGATGAATTTATCCAGACAGGAATCTCGGCCATTGATCACTTGAATACCCTGGTTCGGGGGCAAAAGCTTCCGGTATTCTCTGGATCAGGGCTTCCTCACAAGGAGTTGGCCGCTCAGATTGCCCGTCAAGCGACGGTACTGAATTCCGAAGAAAACTTTGCCGTGGTCTTTGCGGCCATGGGGATTACCTTTGAAGAAGCAGAGTTCTTTATGAATGACCTTCGGGAAACCGGGGCTATTGACCGCTCTGTCCTCTTTATCAACCTAGCTAATGACCCAGCTATCGAGCGGATAGCCACTCCTCGGATTGCCTTGACCGCTGCGGAATATTTGGCCTATGAAAAAGACATGCACGTCTTGGTCATCATGACGGACATGACCAACTACTGTGAAGCCCTTCGGGAAGTCTCTGCTGCCCGTCGGGAGGTTCCTGGACGTAGGGGTTATCCAGGGTATCTGTATACCAACCTATCCACCCTCTACGAACGTGCAGGACGCTTGGTTGGGAAGAAAGGATCTGTGACTCAGATTCCTATCCTCTCCATGCCGGAGGACGACATCACCCACCCTATTCCTGACTTGACAGGCTACATCACAGAAGGTCAGATTATTCTGTCCCGTGATCTCTACAACAGTGGCTACCGTCCACCGATCAATGTCCTTCCTTCCCTTTCTCGTTTGAAGGACAAGGGGTCTGGTGAAGGCAAGACTCGGAAAGACCATGCGGCGACCATGAACCAGCTCTTTGCGGCCTATGCCCAAGGGAAACAAGCCAAAGAATTGGCTGTGGTGCTTGGGGAGTCTGCCTTGTCCGATACCGACAAGCTCTATGTCAAATTTACCGATCGCTTTGAGCAAGAATACATCAATCAAGGATTCACTACCAATCGGACGATTGAGGAAAGTTTGGATCTCGGTTGGGAACTCTTATCCATCCTTCCACGAACAGAGCTCAAACGGATCAAGGATGAGATGATTGACAAGTATCTGCCAAACAAAGAGGATTAGCCTATGGCACGATTAAATGTAAAACCAACTCGGATGGAGCTCAATATTCTCAAAGAGCGCCTCAAGACAGCAACCCGAGGGCATAAGTTGCTCAAGGACAAGCGAGACGAACTCATGCGCCGCTTTATTGAAGCTGTACGTGAGAATAATCGCCTGCGGCAAAAGGTGGAGGCGGCACTTGTGGGCAACATGCAAGATTTCGTGATGGCTAAGTCCTTAGAGAGCGACCTCATGGTGGAAGAAATCTTCGCCGTTCCCACTCGAGAAGTGATGCTGCATATCGAAGAAGAAAATGTCATGAGTGTGCGCGTGCCCAAGCTCCACGCTCGTATCGATAATCCATACGGTGATGATGAAGGAGATGTGGTCTATAGCTACCTAGCTTCCAACAGTCAAATGGACAGCACCATTCAAGAAATGGGTGCACTCCTTCCAGATTTGCTCAAATTAGCGGAAATCGAAAAAAGCTGCCAACTCATGGCAGACGAAATCGAGAAAACTCGCCGTCGAGTAAATGGCCTTGAGTATGCGACTATCCCAGACCTCAAAGAAACGATCTATTATATCGAAATGAAACTCGAAGAAGCCGAACGCGCCAACCTCGTCAGAATCATGAAGGTAAAATAAGATACAAAGCCCGCAAAATGCAAGGTGAAAATAGGAAATTCTTGCAGTGAGCCATGCTCACAAGAGAATTTATCTTTTTCACACAGTATTTAGGGCGTGTTCAACTCCTTTCAAAGAATATTGAGTAGATTTTTATATAGTGAAGGGTATTTTACGGGAAATTAGTCCCGTGTTTAGTTACTATAAATAACCAAACGATCCTTTCTGTAGTTTAAAAGTTTTAATTTGTGTTCTTTATTTGCTTAGTGTTTTGAAGTTTTTCCTCAGCATACTCAATCATCCTCTCAGCTACTTTCCTATCGTAGTCAAAGCTCATTTTTTGAGCTAAATCTTGCGCTTCTCTATGAAAGACTCTCATAGTAGCCAATAATGACTGACTGATTTTGTCTAAACTTGAGAAATCAAGCAGAACAGAGAATTCTTTCTCTTTCTCAGAAGGTAGATAGTTAAAGAGATATTTATTGTTCTTGCCGATATCAACAGTCCCCCTATCACTTGCTACTTGCCAAGCTAAGACTTTTAGCAGCTCTTGTTGACAAATACCATAGAGATGGTCGGTCGCGTAGACCAGCTGTTTACGACAAATGCCTTTAACAATATAGGTCGAAACCCACCAAAATTCATTACAGGATTTTTTAAAATCCGTTTCAGTAGCTGGGCTTGTCCAGTAACGCTCTAGATTTTGAGAATAGGACTCGAACAAGCCCTTCTCATCTACTAAAACTGTATAAGTTGCCTCACTATCCACCCACTCTTTCATGTATTCTTTTGGGCAGAGGGTTAAATCAATTCGATTACCATCTTCAAAAAGCATGAGGTAGAGGCGACGGTTTCCTAGAATATTATGCTGCTCAATCAGACGTTTGCCGAACTGGTCTAACCAAGAAAGATTACTCGTCAGATTATCTAAGTTATCCACTATATAGATAACATCATAGTCTTGAAACTCGTCTTTTGGAGCCTTTGGATTTGTCCGCGATCCGGATAAGGCAACAGCATTAACTTTTAAAGTTTCAGCTGTTTTTATAATCAGTTCAAGCATCTCCTGGTCAGCTCTCATGTTGTTCACCCTCAGTTGATTCTAGGTTCTGAATAGCAGTAGCTTCTTTTCTTTGCTCAAGAAGCTTCTGAACCCTTTTTCTTTCAAGTTCCCCGATTATAAATTGAATAATCGAACTGATGCCAAAAAGTGGTAGTAAAAACAGAATCCCCATTTCTTCAGTCAGCATTAAAAATAGGAAATTAATACCCGAAAATATTGCTAAAAACCAGGCATTTAGCCTAAGCAGTTTTGAGTAACTACTAGGATAATGCTTGAGATGTTTACTGCTTTTATAAATGCCTGTAAAACCAAAAGCTAAGCTAGCTGGTGTGAAAATAAAGATATCAAAAGTATAGAATAGCAAGCCTGCATAAGGATTGGATCTTAAAGGATTATCAAATAAAAAGACACAGGCGGTTACTAAGGTTAATAGTAGGAATTCAAGAAAGCGACTTTTCTCAGGTTTACCTTGTTTAGCAGTTATAAACATAAGTGTACCTATAGCTAAAACTATCGCAAGAAAAGGAGTATCAAACAATAAACTGATCATGATTTATACCTCTTTTAGAGAGCTAAGATGATGAAGAAGGAAGATTTAATTAAATTAACCCTTGAGCTTGACGCCATTTTTCATAAGTTTCGATATCAATATTGACCATATTCATACAAAGTCCTAGAACTGCCATATCATCCAAGTAACCTGCTAACGGAATAAAATCCGGAACAATATCAATGGGAGCAAGGAAATAAATAAGTGCACTTAAAACAGCTAAAATAGTCCCATAAGGAACTGTGGTGTATTTCCCTTGAACATAATTTTTCACTAAAGAAATCATTACTGGAATCTTCGAAAATTTCTTTCCAACAAATGGCATATCGTTAATTTTCTGCTCCAAACGGTACAAAAAATCATCTAATTCATCTTTATCATTTAATAATGCTTCAGATTGCGCATAACCACTTTCAAGAGCTTCTTTAACTTGCTCTTCACTTAAATTTTCAGACATATCTAGTCCTCCATTTGTACTTCTTTATAGTTTTAAAACACCGTCGCTTCTTCCAGCGTAAACTTGACATTATCTTCAATCCACTTACGACGCGGTTCGACTTTGTCACCCATGAGAACATTGACGCGGCGTTCTGCGCGTGCTAGGTCTTCAATCGTAACACGGATGAGAGTTCGAGTTTCTGGGTTCATGGTTGTTTCCCAGAGTTGGTCCGCATTCATCTCACCAAGCCCCTTGTAGCGTTGGAGGGTTGCACCTTTACCAAACTGCTTGCGGAGCTCTTCTAGCTCTCCGTCCGTCCAAGCGTAGGCCACTTCTTCTTTCTTACCTTTGCCTTTTGACATTTTGTAAAGAGGCGGAAGGGCGATATAGACATGTCCTGCATCGACTAGCGGACGCATGTAGCGGTAAAAGAAGGTTAAGAGAAGCGTTTGAATGTGGGCACCGTCGGTATCCGCATCGGTCATGATAATAATCTTGTCGTAGTTTGCGTCTTCAAGGGAAAAGTCTGCTCCTACACCAGCACCGATGGTGTAAATCATGGTGTTGATTTCTTCATTTTTGAGGATATCCGCCATCTTGGCCTTGGCTGTATTGATAACCTTACCACGAAGAGGTAGAATAGCCTGGAACTTGCGGTCACGACCTTGCTTGGCAGAACCACCGGCAGAGTCTCCCTCAACTAGATAGAGTTCGTTCTTAGCTGGGTTTTTAGACTGGGCTGGGGTTAATTTACCAGAAAGTAAGCCCTTATCTTTTTTGTTTTTCTTGCCATTCCGGCTCTCATCACGCGCTTTACGTGCTGCTTCACGGGCATCACGGGCCTTGATGGCTTTACGAATCAAATTCGAAGCCAATTCTCCATTTTCCATGAGGAAGAAAGTCAGTTTTTCAGCAACAATACTATCAACGATTGGTCGAGCGAGTGGACTCCCAAGTTTGTCCTTAGTCTGTCCTTCAAACTGAAGATGCTCTTCCGGAACCAAGATAGAAAGAACAGCCGATAATCCTTCGCGGTAGTCGGATCCTTCAAGATTCTTATCTTTTTCCTTTAGAAGACCAGTCTTACGGGCGTAGTCGTTCATGACTTTGGTAATGGCAGACTTAAGTCCGGTCTCATGCGTTCCACCATCCTTAGTGCGGACGTTATTAACAAAGGACAAGATATTATCTGAAAACCCATCATTGTACTGGAGGGCT
>ENA-OWLZ01000522-OWLZ01000522.1-metagenome-genome-assembly--contig:-NODE-522-length-10541-cov-5.944116_pt1 | contig 10541 bp, 20 predicted proteins | sample MGYA00245341_ERZ651117 | MGnify/ENA primary metagenome ERZ651117 (study PRJEB26857, sample SAMEA4031763) | metagenome | biome: human; feature: oral; material: saliva | place: Philippines | collected 2014... | reverse complement strand
GCTACCGGACACCTCAGCGTTACCGTACACCCGAGCGTCACCGTACACCCGAGCGTCACCGTACACCCAAGCGTTACCGGACAATGACTGATCTAAATTTTTTTCCGACTCAACAAAGCCACCAAGCTGTCCGGCTGCAACGAAACCAAATGCAACCAGCGCTCTAATTCGGTATAGCTTTTTACCGCTCCAATGCTCAATAAATTCATCGGTTAGCTCATATTTCTTTTGTTGTTGTTCTTTCATTTTTTTACACCTTATTCTTATCTGTGTAATTAACTAACTCACGGATTTTCTCACGCACAAGCTCAAGAGCCTTTTCTAAACTCCGTTCTTTCTCGTGTAATTCCGCTAGTTCGTGTTCTACTTGCTCTTTGTTCATAATTCACCTAAAAGAAAACCGCCTTATTTGGCGGTCTTAATCATTTTTAATACTCGGCTTTTGCTTTCTTTTACGAAATGACAATATTTGTCTTTTGTATCAACAAAAGTACGCCCCTCAATATCTCCAACGTGTTCAATATCATCAACATCAAGCTCGACCGTTTTATTGTCGCAGTATGTCAATGTTATTTTCTTTCCCATAACTCACCCCTAGAACGGAATATTGTCGTCAAAGCTATCACCTTGTTCAGCCATAGCACCTAATTGGTCTTGAGCTTGTTTAGATTGCTTTTTCTGTGGTTTATCTTGCTGATTATCTTGGCGACCACCTAACATCTGTAAGTTATCGCCTTGAATTTCTGTTGTGTAACGGTCTTGTCCGTTGTTATCTTGCCATTTACGAGTTTTTAATCGCCCCTCAATATATACTTGAGAGCCTTTGTGTAGATATTGACCAGCAATCTCTGCCAATCTGCGGTAGAGTACAATGCGAACGTATTCAACATTTTCTACAACATTCCCATCTTTCGCCTTGTATCGCTCATTTAAAGCAATGGTGAAGTTGGCCACTTGCTCACCGTTAGGCATTGTTCTAATTTCAGGGTCTGCGGTTAGGTTGCCGATAAAAAGGCATTTATTTACGCTCATTATATGTGTCTCCAGTTTTCACGCGCTCTAATTGAGTTTGTTGTTCTAGTGGTAACGCTGTATTTGTCTGCGATATCTTTTGTCTTGCAGCCATTTTTAAGCATCTCACGAATTGTTATAACTTCATTTTGGTTTAATTTACTTCTGAATACTTTGCCTTTCGTTGTTCGCCCCTTTCTTGCTGCATCTTGCATATTTTCTTTTCTTGTTCCAATAAATAGATGATTTGGATTTACGCATCGTCTATTATCACAAGTGTGACAAACATCAAGGTCACTTCTTACTATTCCATACTTCAACAATGCAGAAAACCTATGAGCATACATAGGTTTTCTAAATGGATTAAATCTACCGTATCCGTTACCATGGATTGAACCAATCCACTCCCAGCATCCACTCAATTTATTTATTTTAACCTTTGAAAGAAATCTCTCTTTCACCTCTTCCAATGTGTATGTTTTTCGACTTCCTTTTTTCATATCGCCATCCTTAATTAAACTTTGTTGTTATTAATTCCAGCCATATTTACTCCATAGATTTATATGCTTTTAATGTTTTGATAAATGCGGGGATTTCTTTGTCAAACGCTGCCATTAACTTCTCATCTCGCTCAACCGTAAAGAGATAAAACGGTTGCTTTTGATATTCAGGGCAATAACTCACAAAATCCCATGTTTTATATCCAGTCACCCATAAATTTGCTTGCACCTGGATAATGTACTCAGACGGCACGCCTCCGTTGATGATGTATTGAATATGCGTACTCATTTTCGGGCATTTAATCTCAAGCCCTTTTTTAAGTTCGGGGATCAATCCATCGGGACTAACCATCAACTCTTTTTTCTCATTTAGATATACGCCGCCAACTTGCTTGACGGCGTTTCCTGTGAGAAATTCATAAGCAGAGCGGGCAAGTGGCTCAAGCTGATTGCCTCGCTCCATAAAAGCTGATTTATATCCGCTATCTTGTAAACCAAGTATGCTTTCTTCAATCAACTCAGACATATATTTGATTTGCGAGCTTGATTTTTTACCTGTTGGCGTAACGATATTCTCGATTCCTGTCGCTGTCGGAATACCAAGTCTTGCCGTTAGCCATTCTTCAGTACCTTGCTCGCAATCAAGTGTTATTAGTCCGTCTATCATAAGGGAATATCCTCATTATTGCTTTCATCTTGGACTTGCTGCTTGTTTAGTTTACTAAGCAACATCCCGATAACTTCTTCAGCTTTGCTTTTTGTGATTTTTTCAAGCGATTCAACATTACCCGCATAAGCTAGCAAGTTATGCTCATTTGAATCTGTCACATCGATTAGAGATTTCATCTGTTCAAGCTGTTCGGGAGTGATTAACTCAATCCCTGTCACATCAATTACATTCGCTTTAGGTGTGACATTTATAGGCTCTTCAGTTTCCACAATGCGTTCTGCCTCATCCTTATCGTAAATTCCAGTAAATCCGAATGAAAGGCGAGCGCACTGAATTAATGCTTTATGGCGCAACATTCGTTTAGGGTGTGTTTGCCAAGGGCCAGTATCTCGATTACATTCGCACATATATTCTGTAACTGAAATAGGGTGCGAGCGGTCTTTACGGTAGATAATGCAAGTGCATTGTTCATTATCTTGTTTAAATTCAACGCCATCAAATTGAGGATGGTCGTTAATAATTCTTGACCAACCATCAACGCCAACAATAGGTGTAATACCATTGTTCTTATCAGGGAATGCGTAAATTTCTTTAGTCCAAGGATTGAGCGAGTATTGATTAGCAATGATTAAAAGAGCCATCATTTGATCATCAGTGACCGCTTGAGCCGGCGTTTCTTTCCAATTACCATTGTTATCCTTGTACTTTTTGCCAGCTTGCTTGAAAGCTGTATTTTTTAACGTTGCCAATAACTCATTTTCGTTTGTGTTTAATTCAAAACGGTTTGAAAGTTGCTTGGTTAATGATTGAAGTGCTGTTGTTGCCATGTTTAATTCCTAATTAATTTTCTTGAGTGTTACATTGTCACCGTATTGCTCTTTAATTTTACGAGCGAATGATACGGCATCGTTCAACGTTCCTGAGAATGCGATTCTGACTTCAAAATGTTCAATCACATCACCAGGCGACAATTCTTGTACTTTTAACGTTTCACTTCCCATGTTTTTTTCTTTGCAAGAAGATTGGACGGCTTGCGTTTCAGCTTTTACTTTTGCCTCTTCTTGTGCCTTAGCCTTGATTTCAGATTCACGCTTTTGCTCATCATCAATTCGTTGTTTGATGATTGGTGCTAAATCATCTTCACTTGCAATTAACTTGATTGCATCAGGGAATAGATAGCTTGATTTAGCAGTTAGCTGTTCAAGGCGTTCAGTTAAGCGAGCGACTTCAATAGTGATCTCGCTAATGATTAGGGTTTTCTCGGCATTTACGGCTTTCGTTAAGCCTGAGATTGAGCTTTTGTGTTTTGTGCTTTCTTCAATCCGGCTTGCGATCTTATGCTTTGGAATGTTCTCTTCTAGCGCAAGTGATATATCGCTTGTTTTTGCTATTTTGTGGCGAATATTTGAGATTTCGGCAACCGCATCATCTACGATCTTAGCTTTAATTTCAGATTCTTTGATTTTGACTAATTTATCTCGAGCCAATCGCTCTCGTCTAAAACGCTCGGCAATGGTTTCGGCTGTTTCAACGAGCTTTTTAATATCACCGCCAACGGCATTTTTGATAGCCAATCTTGTTTTATCCTCTAATTCTTTAAGGATTTTTACTTCTTCTTTTGCTGCCAAGAAGTCATCATCGGTTTCAAAATTGCTTGTTAGGGTAGAGATAAACTCATTCGCTTGTTTCTCAAAGTCTGCAATATTGGTTGTTAAAACTTTGCTTTCTGTTGATAGGATCAACTCAAATTTTTCTGTCATTTTTATTTACCTTACATTTCAATATAACCATGCTTATAATCTTCTTCTCTTTGCGCTATGCGATTTTCAGCAAGTTTTTTTACTGCCTCATCTCTCAAGTTTTTAAGAGCCGATTGATTACATAAGAAGATATTGATCCAAGCGCTATCGTTTTCCTCCATAAGCTCTGAAAACTCGCATAAAGTTTGGCTATCTCCACCTTTTATTTCTCTTTCTATATCGCTAATTTCATTTTCTACTGCACGCTCATAGGCATCATATTGTTCTTGAGCCTTGTCGTAAGCGGTAAAACTAGCCATTTCCCATTGTCGTTGCATCGTTTCCATTTGGAATACCTCTCAATATGTCAAAGTAAGAGCATAAATCCTCGTATTTAAATGTTCTCACCCAATGACCTCTAATTAATTTTTTGCCTCGAGGCTTGATTTGGCGATAATAAATCGCTCGCTCGATTGTGGTTGCGTGTACGCCAAAAAGACGATGAATCTCAGTAAGTTGAAATTCAGCTTGGCGCTCAGATTCAGGCTGTTGATTGCGCATTTCGTTGTACTCATCAAAACGTTTTAAATAACGCATCTTAGCCTTTGAAATACGTTTAACTAATGTTGGCTTGGTTGCTAGTCCAGTTTTCGGTTTTGAGCGGCGAGCGAGCTTGTTATTGAGCCATTCAGCCGTATTTGCTTTTAACTCTTCACGCTCTCTCTTTCTCGTTTCAGCCAGTTCCACTGATTGATAATTAGAAGAGTGCCACCATTCTTTCCCGTTTACTCTTTCAACAACATACCAGCCACCTTTCGGATAAGGCTCAATCTTGATTACTACTTTTGCCTTTTTCATGATCCAATTCCTTTTGTTTTATTGCGGTAAAGACTAGAGCCTCCTGTCTAGCCGGTTCTGTTAGATTTGGTTGATATTGCCCGTTCTCGGCAATCCATTGAATTCTTGCTTGTTCACGCTCTAAGGCTGTCGGCTCGCTTGCTTGTGCTGTTGATACAACCACAACCATAAACACAAGGCAGATTGAAAGAATGATTGCAACTGTGTAAGCGGTTGTTTTAAGAAAATTGATTAGCTTGTTCATAGTGTTTACCTCGTAGTTAAGAAATATTAGTTAAAAAAATCCCCTAGTGCCAAAGTGTGAAAGCAGCTAGGGGCTTAACTAACTTAAAGGAGATTTTTGTAATTATGACTAACGCTGTTTCCAGCTAGAGCCGCTCTCGATTCCATTCAATTTTCAAGAAGATTGGGCGATTCCTTTCGCTATTTGAAAGCGGCTTTAGCTGGTGGCTCCAAAAAAACCATTAAGGCGCCTTTCTTTATGCTTGCAAGGCTCAAGCCCTTATTGTCACCACAACACATAAGGAATATAATTTTCACAACCACAACACAATAAGGATTAAGTTATGGCAAACCTCATTATTACTTATGATTTAAGAAATCAACGCGACTACAAAACATTAATTGATGCAATTAAATCCTACGGAACTTATGCGAAGCTATTTGAATCGGTCTGGTATATTTATTCAAGAACACATACGGCCGAGCAATGTCGGGATTATTTGCTTCAATTTATAGATAATGATGATCGTCTTGGCGTGTTTGATTGCTCAAATAATAACTTTGCAACTATGAGAGCGTTAAATAAAATTAGTGACCTATGGTCTAACTAACATGTAAACTTCACCTGTTTTATTATCAATTAGCTTTTCTTTGATTTGAGCGTCACTAAATCGATTGATATAAGAAATTGCTTGGCATGCTCGCTCCTCTAAGCCAGGATGATAAGCACCGTTTTCAATCGCTTTCAAAATACAAGCGCGAATATGTTCTTTTTGAATTTCAGTTATGGTGTTGCTGGCAACACTGCCAGCCTCTGAATAGCGTTTTTCTTCCATTTTCAACCTCGTTTGGTTTATGTTTGCCATTTCAAAGCACACTTCTCTCTATCATTCGCAACGGTTTCACGTGCCGTTGTGTCTCTGTACTTCAAATGTGCTTTGAATTGGTGGCATATTTGTTTTAAATCGCTATGCCGGCGATTGTCCAGACATACCCAAATACTTTTGTCTGCCGACTTCACAATCTGTATATTGCGTTGGGAGCCAATGCGATTGGGCTAATACAGTAGCGCAACCAATCCGCTCAATCCATTACCCTTACTTGCTTTGGACTTCGTAATGGACGAAATATAAGGGCGGTACACCCTTATTGCCGTCTCTCCGGTATGTCACGCTTATAGCTGCGTTTGCTAAATTAACCAGTCCGTGGGCTTGTTTGCCATTTCCCCGACTGAACTCGTATCCTCTAAGGGATTGCTTAAAGATATAAACAGCGCTGCCATTGACCTGCCAACCACATCTCTTCGGTTAAACACGCAGTACAGTTTTCTGCTCTGGGGTTACTCGACTTAAATCAGTCGATAATTTATATCCCGCACGAGACCAAGTTTTTAAAGAGCATCGAGATATTTGTTTATGTGTATCTCGTTTTGTTGGGCTTAGTATCACATTTTGAAATAACATAGTCAACACAAAATGTGATTTATTTGATTTAAAATATTTCATTTTGTGATTAATTGGTTGATTTTCAAATAAATAAATTTTCAAGAAATGTGTTTGATTGCTTATTTTTTAACCAATAGATGAGTAAGAATAGAAAAGTGTGGTTGATTTTTGAGGTGCTTTTGTGGGTGTAAGCAAGTTTTAGTTGCCATTAAGCAAGCTTAATGAGGCTAGATTTTTAGGGAGTCGCGCTAAATTGAGTGGAGAATAAGCAAGATTTGGCGAATTTAAGCAAGGGGTGATTTGGGTAATAAAAAACCGCCCTACTGGCGGTTTCTGGTTATTGTAACTTATATTGGAATGGGTCTATAACTAGTTGATCTCCCATTCTGATATTCGAATGTTCTAATGCATTATCAACAATTTGATTTGCAGCTCTATTCACAAATTTGATGAAGTCATTGATTTCTTTATTAACTAATTTTTGTAACTTATTTTCATCAGTAATATCTTTATTGATTATTTCAAACCCCATAACGAACTCAGTATTTAGTTTTATTTCATCTGTTTCAAGTTCTATTCTAAAAGGGAATACTGCTATGGGGCTATCTTTTTCTGAAACAATTACAGGGGGAGCTATGCCGAAGCCTAGCGACACATTCGTATTTTTCACTCCATGCTCTTTAATCTCTCCAGCTGTTAAATCAACGGATAATTTTCTGATAAAGAAATTTCTATAATCTAATGAATCTTTTATTGTCATAGTCATCACCATTAATTTGTTCTAGAAGTTGATTGATATTGAAAATCAACAGTCTGATATTTTTTATATATACCAATATCAATACTTTTATTATTTTGTTGTATTGTTGTTTCGATTGTCTTCTGCATAAATTCGTAAACAGTCGATATTTCCCTCTCTTTAGATAATATCTCATTTTGGATTGCTTGAGATACAAAAGCATTAAGACTCACACCTTGTTTGATAGATTGTATTGCAGCTTTTTTATGTAATTCAGATGGTATTCTTACATTAAATTTGCCATCGTAAGATTTATGCGCATCAATACCATTTTCTTGGCAATATTCAATATAGTCATCGACAGCTAATTTAAATTCCTCTCTTAGCTCGTCTAATGTTGCACCTTCATAGGTAACCAATCCATTGACATGAAGAATCTTCCCAAATAATAAATTATCTTCTAACGAAAATTCTACACTACCAATAAAATTTTTGTACTCAAGTACTTTTGACATAATCAACTCTTATCTAATCAATATTAAGCTCATCAAGAGCGCTTTTCAGTTGCTCAATAACGTATAATTTTAATTCATTTCCTGGGTGCGGTTTATGTAAGCTTATAGGATAACAAAGGTCTGGGTGAAAAAATTTTACCCGAGAACCATTCCCTTGTTTTTCAATAAACCCCAAGCTATTTAGTAGAGACCTTAGATCACTCCATGTGAAGTCTTTTGGCGGTGGTTCCTTTTTTAGCTTTTCTAAAAGTTTTTCTGCTTTGCTCATTGCTTGCCACTAAGTTTTAGTTACTAAATGTTATCACGAATATTAATATTGTAAACACTCAAGTAGGAATAATTCACAATATTTCTCTTTTCTCCACAGCAACACCAATAATACGGATTTCTTGGTTGAGCGAACTTAATGTCGGGAACATGGGATTAAGTGGCACAAGTTCAAAATGTGCGATCCCGTATTCATTGCGTGTACCAAGCTCTTTGTATTGTTTAAATGTCGCCTCATTATCGCCATTGATTGCGGCCACGAATTTCCCCGGAGTGGGCACAATGTCAGGATCAATTAAAACTAAATCGCCCTCATTAAAACGGGGGAGCATAGATTTTCCTTCGATTCGTAAATAAAACGAGTTTTCGGAGGCTATCACTGTGCTTGGGATCATCTCGTAACCGTCAAATCCCTCAAGAGAGCTAATATCAGTCCATAGTCCAGCTTGGATAGGGCTTAACAATGGATAGCGATAAACCTTTTCTTCGATCACGCTTACGTTTGAATCGAATGCTAAAACCTCAGGAAGTATGCCTAGAGCTTTTCCGATGATGGATATATCTTCAAGATCGGGTGTTCGATTTCCCTTTTCATAATTAGCGATTCGAGGTTGTCCCCAGCGCGTATTCTCACTGCGATCATCGATGTCATTACATCTTTCTGCCAATTCTTTTTGACTGATTTTTAACTGCTCTCGATACGCTTTTATTCTCTCGCCAAGTGTAGTCATTTTATATCTCCTCTTTTGCGCAAATAGTAACACGTTGCGTTATATTTATATAATTTCAATTTGTGATTGATATAAATTACATAATGTGATTTAATGATTAATAAAAATCACAAAAGGAAATTATTTATGAACAATATTTCACAGATTCGCGGGCAACTCGGGATTACTCAACGAGAACTTGCTCATCACATCGGTTGGGGGCAACCACGGATCGCCAATTATGAAACGGGGTTGCGCGCACCATCTTTACTTGTCGCACAAAAAATTGTTCAAGCATTGAATTCACTTGGTGCGAAAGTCTGCATCGAAGATGTTTTCCCGTCTCAAAACTAATTTACCAATAGGCAAGCGCAATGGCACGCAATGAATTAAGCAAAGACGCAATGAAGATTGCGGATTTGATCTACAAGAAATCGTCCGAAAAGACGAACAAGGAGATAGCGGAAAAGATTGGGATTGACCCAAGCAACCTTGGCAGATTCCAAACTAACTATCTCGAAATGGTGTGTGCTTATCTCGATGAAATTGGGTTAAGCGTACACGTAAAGGGGGAGTCTTGCGTTATTCCGCAAGATGAACACAAGGCTTTAATCACTTTAGCAAAGAAAGCGATTGAAGAAATGGGGCAATAAAAAACCACCGTTGCAGCGGTGGCTAATTATGATATTTGAAACGAGGTCATTATGACAAATCTAATTCAGATTGGCAATAGCAAAATCAACAATTCTGAAGTTAAAACGGTAAATGCTAGAGAATTACATTCATTTTTGGAAGTTTCTACGAGATTCGCAGACTGGATTCAACGACGCATTGACGAATATGAATTCGTTGAGAATCAAGATTTTATAGTTTTACTCAAAAATGAGAAAAACCCTATCGGCGGACGTCCTCAGAAAGAAGTTCACATTTCCATTGATATGGCAAAAGAATTATCAATGGTTGAGCGCAACGAAAAAGGAAAACAAGCCCGCCAGTATTTTATTGAAATGGAAAAAGTGGCGAAATCTACTGATCCTATGACGCTATTAAACGACCCAGTTTACTTGCGTGGCGCGCTTGCAACGTACTCTGAAAGGGTGATCGAGCTTACCCCAAAAGCGGAGGCGTTTGATCGTTTAGCAACCGCAACCGAAGGCGCGATGAATCTCACCAACGCTGCAAAACACTTACAAATGCAACCGAGAGCATTTAACCAATTTTTATTTGCTCACGGGTGGATTTATAAGCGCACCGTTGGATCTGCTTGGATTGCTTACCAAGACAAATTACAACACGGTTATTTAGAGCATAAAGCTCACCCCGTCACACAACCTGACGGAACAGAAAAAATCTACCCTCAAGTATTAGTAACTGCAAGGGGTTTAGCCAAACTATCAACAATGTTAAACAAGGCGGTAGCATGAGTAACGAATCTAAATTTATCCCTAACTTTTTACAGGTGCCAAATGCCGTTATTGATGAACTACTGCCTGATTTAACCGGAGCGGAATTGAAGTGTTATCTGGTGGTCATCCGAAAAACCAAAGGCTGGAACAAAGAAAGCGACAATATCTCAATCAGCCAATTTATGAAAGCAACTGGACTAAGCAATAGTGCAGTGATTAAAGCCTGTGAATCTCTTGTTAAATACGGTTTATTAGTGAAAGAAAACGGGTCAAGAAATACCGGTATTTATGCGGTGAATTCTTACTCAAAAACCACATATGAAGAAAGTTCACAAGTCACCTGTGAAAAAAGTTCACCTGTGAAAAAAGTTCACAGCACCTGTGAAGAAAGTTCACAAGTCACCTGTGAAAAAAGTTCACACACAATAAACAATATTAAAAACACTATACAAAATACAA
>ENA-OWLZ01000521-OWLZ01000521.1-metagenome-genome-assembly--contig:-NODE-521-length-10541-cov-9.184150_pt1 | contig 10541 bp, 8 predicted proteins | sample MGYA00245341_ERZ651117 | MGnify/ENA primary metagenome ERZ651117 (study PRJEB26857, sample SAMEA4031763) | metagenome | biome: human; feature: oral; material: saliva | place: Philippines | collected 2014 | study... | reverse complement strand
AATAATGTTGGAAGTGACACCGTAGTGGTGTCACCCCAACATTTATTATAGAACCTAAAAAGTCCTCCATAATCAGACGATTGTGGAGGATTTTTTCTAGTTAATAAGTTTTAGTTAAATTATGTCTCTTAGTTAGCTGCTTTTCGAGCACCTACTTTAGTCATAAATTTCTCGTTGTTAATGACGAATCGCTCATGTGTTCCTTTACCGATGATACCAACACCGTCAGAGGCTTCGATATCAAAGGTAATTTTACGTCCTTCTACAGCAGTTACAGTAGCCGTGGCTGTAATAGTAGCTCCCAATGGGGATGGAGCATCGTGGCTAATTGATAGGAAGATGCCTACCGTGCCGTCACCTTCATTTAACTCTGGTTGAACTGCTGCTTGAGCGGCCTCTTCCATAAGTGCGCACATAGCAGGTGTTGCAAATACTTCAAGAGCTCCAGATTTCATTGTTTTTGCAATATTAGATTCTGTAACTTGTACAGTTGCTGTAGCAGATTGACCAATTTGTATCATACTATACCTTCTTTCGTAGTGAATTATAATTTACTTGTATTATACAACTCATACAAGTATATATGCCAATTAATTTCAACTCAAATTTTAGTTTTATAAAAAAAGATAACTAATGTATGCCGACTCTATAGAATCCGTGATATAATAGAAGTATTGTTTTAGAAAACGAGGTATATATGAGTACAAGAAAATTAAAGCCTTCTGGCGAACGGTGGGTACAGTTAATAGCAGGTATTGGTTTTGTCATTCTATTAATTGCCATCAATATAGTAGATCCTACATTTTATCCCACTATGTGGCATTTATCTACTAGTGGATCTATGGAGGAGGTAGCAGCATATATTCAAAGCTTTGGTCCTATGGCCATGGTGGTGAGTATGGTCCTAGATATTTTCGTCAATGCTGTAGGATTCTTGCCATCTATTTTCATCTCCACTGCGAATGGTTTGGTATTCGGCATGTGGCCAGGCATAATTATTTCTTGGCTAGCTGAAACGATTGGCGTAGTTATTAGCTTTTACATTATGCGTTACTTCTTGCGGGATACAGCAGACAAGTTGATTGCCAAGAGTACGGTATTGATGAAAGTAGATGATTTCTCCGGTAAAAATGGTTTTGTAGTCATGTTATTTGCAAGGTCCTTACCATATTTTCCGTCTGGTGTCATTACTGCATTAGGCGCCATTAGTAAGATTAAACCAAGAGATTATATCTTAGCGAATTTAATCGGTAAGTTCCCAGCTACAGCTTTGGAAGTGGCTATCGGTACAGATATTGTAAACTACCAAGAGAATCTGGGGCGCTTAGGAATTATCGTAGCTGTTGCTGGCGTAGTGTACTTTATACTATGGAAAGTGTACAAGAATTATATGGATAAGAAAAATGCTGAACAAGAGCACGATCCTGAGGCATAACAATTTCTAATCCTAGTCAAAATTTTGACCTTATTATATATGAAAGAGGCGATTATATGAGTTTTTCTCTTCCTGAACGGGTAATCTTAAAAGGCCCTAATTTTATTCGTGAAGTATTTGAACGAGGTGTTGGTGTACCTGGATTTATCAGTTTTGGTATTGGTAATCCCGCACCAGAGGCAATTCCTGTGAAAGTTATCGAAGATGCCTTTGATTTCATCGTTCATGATAATCCTATGGGCTTATTACAATATGGTCCGATGCAAGGGGATGCACGATTAGCAGAATTGACCTTACAACGTTTATCTGAAGTTCATCATATGAATTTAGAAGGTCAAGGTTTGATCATTTCTAATGGGGCTGGTCAACTGTTGGGGTTGGTACCAATTACAGTGTGTGAACCTGGCGATGAAGTGTACATGGATGATTATACTTTCACAAGTGCTATTAATTCTGTACGTAATATGGGGGCTAAGGCAGTCGGCATCAAAACTGATGAATTCGGTATGATTCCAAGTGAGTTGGAAAAAGTGGCTCAATCAGGTAAGGGGAAATATATTTATTTAATTCCAAATTTCCAAAATCCAACAGGTATTACCATGCCTTTAGAGCGCCGTAAGGAAATTTACGCTATTGCATCTAAATATGATTTATTCATTTATGAAGATGATCCATATGGTGAGATTCGTTTTGCTGGTGAACATGTACCGACCTTTAAATCCTTTGATACGGAAAATCGTGTTCTCTATGCAGGTTCCTATTCTAAAACATTATCTGCAGGCTTGCGCGTAGGGTTCTTATTGGGACCAGAAGATGTAATTGGTACTATTCAAGCTCTAAAAAATAATACAGCTGGTCAAATGCCATTAGTTACACAAAAGGTGGTAGCACACGTACTAGATCATATCGATTATGATACACATTTAGAAAATGTACGCAAGGTATATAAATCTAAATGTGATGCTATGATGCGTGTATTTAAAGAAAAAGGTAGTTCGAAGGTTCATTTGACTCAACCTACAGGTGGTATGTTCGCATGGATGACAATGCCTGATACTGTTGATTGTGATGAATTCTTTGAAGCGTGCATGGATAAAAATGTAGGCATTATTAAATGTGGTGCTTTTGCGGCTGATGGCGTACAAAATGGTCATGCATTCCGTTTGAGCTATACGGTGCCAACAATTCCAGAAATTGAGGAGGGAATGAAAATTCTCTGTGCTCTTACAAAGGAATATTGTGGTGAATAATTTAGTCGTTTAAAGCGTATAGGTATATTGAAAATTATTAAACTACCATGATACAATAACACTGTAAATATATGATGTATTAGTTGTAGAAAGAGCTTTCACAATGAACGATATTTACAATGAGATAATAATTTTCTAACTATATATTGTTGAGGAAAGTCCTCAAAGAAAGTAGGTGTTTACTATGGGTTGCGGTAGCAGCAGTAGTGATTGCAATAGTTGTCCATCCAAATCCGCAGGTTGCGGTGGTGCACAACAGCCTCAAGATATGACGGCACCATTGCATGAATTGAGTTCCGTTAAACATGTTATCGGTGTTGTATCCGGTAAGGGTGGCGTAGGTAAATCCTCCGTTACAAGCTTGATGGCCTTAACGATGGCTCGTAAAGGTTATAAAGTAGGTATTCTTGATGCTGATATAACAGGTCCATCCATTCCAAAGATGTTTGGTATCAAAGAAAAGGCTTATGCTGACGAAGTTGGTATGTATCCTGTTAAAACTAAGCAATATGGCATTGATGTAATGTCCGTTAATTTGTTGCTTGAAAATGATACAGATCCTGTATTGTGGCGTGGTCCTATTCTAGGCAATGTTGTAAAACAATTCTACAGTGATGTTATTTGGAAAGACATTGATTATTTATTCGTTGATATGCCACCAGGAACAGGTGACGTAGCGATTACTGTATATCAATCCTTGAAATTGGATGGTATTATCATTGTTACATCTCCTCAAGACTTGGTATCTATGATTGTTGAAAAAGCAGTTAAAATGGCTGATTTAATGCAAGTGCCTATCATCGGTGTAGTAGAAAACTATTCGTACTTCCATTGTCCAGATAATGGTAAGGATTATCAAATCTTTGGTGAAAGCCATATTGAAGAAATTCTTCAAAAATATGGTCTATTATTGTTGAGCCGTTTACCAATCGATCCAAATATTGCAAATTTATGCGATAAAGGTGATATTGAGTCTATCGACAAAACAAATTTAGAGGATGTATCTTTGCCTGAATAGGATATATATGACGATGAAAGCTGTGCATAGTTTTAGATGCACAGCTTTTTTCATACAAAGTTTAAATTTTTTCCTATGTAGGAGGTATGTGTATGAAAAAACTATTGAACTGGATTATTCCAGCGGTCTTTGGTATAGGCCTGTGGTTTATTCCAACACCAGAGGGTTTAACACCTCAGTCTTGGCACTTATTCGCCATCTTTGTTGCTACAATCGTAGGCTTTATTACGCAGCCATTACCAATTGGTGGTGTATCTATCGTTGTTATCACTGTGGCTGCACTCACAGGTACATTGAAAATTGGTGAAGCTATCTCTGGCTTTGCGAATTCTGCTATTTGGTTAATTGTTGGGGCCTTCTTATTCTCTCGTGGTTTTATTAAGACTGGTTTGGGTAAACGTATTGCTTATAACTTGATTGCTGCATTTGGTAGCAGTTCTTTGCGCCTATCTTATGCTTTAGCTTTATCTGATTTGATTTTGGCGCCTGCCACACCATCTAACACAGCTCGTGTGGGCGGCGTTATCATGCCAATTACTACAAGTTTGGCAAAAGCGTTCGGCTCTGAGCCACAAGATGGTCCTCGTAAAATTGGTTCTTTCTTGATGCAATCCATTTATCAAGTAAATACCATTACATCTGCTATGTTCCAAACATCCATGGCTGGTAATACATTGGTTGCAGCGTTAGCACTTCAATCTTTTGGTATTGGCATTACTTGGGGCGATTGGGCTATGGCAGCCATTGTTCCTGGTATCATTGCATTAATCATTATGCCGTACTTCATTTATAAAGTATACCCACCTGAAATTAAAGATGCTCGTGAAGCACAACAAATGATTCGCGAAGAGCTAAAAGGCCTTGGTAAAATGTCTTTCCAAGAATGGGTTATGCTAGGCGTATTCGTTTTAGCTTTAGTGTTATGGGCTACCTCTCAATTCACAAAAATTGATGCTACAACTGTTGCATTCTTAGGTATTTCTATTTTGCTAGCTACTAGCGTTCTTGTTTGGGACGATGTTAAAAGTGAAAAAGGTGCTTGGGATACATTGGTTTGGATGGGTACATTGATGGGCTTTGCCGGTTTCTTGTCCAAATTGGGCTTCATCAAATGGGCTACAGTACTTGTAGGTGGCTATATCCCAGAAGGATCTTGGATTATTGCCTTTGTTATAGCTGTACTTATTAATACATATTCTCATTATGTATTCGCATCCTTAACTGCACATATTTCTGCAATGTTCGTAGCATTCTCTGCTATTGCTATCTCTGCAGGCGCACCACCAATGTTGACATTATTGATGATCGCATTCACATCTAACTTGTGTATGTCCTTGACTCACTATGCAGCAGGTCCATCTCCAGTAATCTTTAATACTGGTTATGTTCCTCAAAATACATGGTGGAAACTTGGTTTCTTCTCATCTGTCATTAACTTAATCATCTTTGTAGGATTAGGTTCTATCTGGATGAAAGCAATTGGTATGTGGTAAAACATAATTACATAAACGTATATGATTATGTATACATGACGCCGTCCCTTGTGGGACGGCGTTTTTGTGATACAATGGCAATAGATTATGTATATTACATAACAATTTGCATGTAATAATTAAGTAGGAGGTCATATGAAATTTGATAATCCTCAATTAATAAAATATATCAAAGGATGTACATCTCCGTATCATACGGTAGATACTAGTTTGCAACTATTATTAGATGCAGGATTTACAGAGTTATCCTTAGAAGAACCTTGGAATCTAACATCTGGAAATTATGTGGTTAATGTATTTGGTACGACATTATTTGCCTTTCACATAGGCGAGGACTATCGTCATTCCTTACGCATTGCATCGGCTCACACAGATTTTCCTGCTATACGGGTCAAGCCAAATCCTATTACTGATGTGAAAGGATACACAAAGCTCAATGTTGAGATGTATGGTGGATTAATTCAAAATACTTGGTTGGACAGACCTTTAGGGGCTGCTGGAACAGTTGTCTTAAAGGGTGAAAATCCATATGATGTTGATTCTGTTCTATTTGATACGAAGCGGCCAATCGCTATTATCCCTAATTTAGCGATTCATATGAACCGTAATGTGAATGATGGGGTGGCCTTAAATCGTCAAAAAGAAATGTTACCTATCATCATGATGAAACCGGATGAAGATACGACAAAATCTGAGGAAGAGGTATGGAATCAATTTTTAGCAGACGAAATTAATTGTGATCCTTCTGAAATTCTATCCTATGAAATTACACTCTATCCTGTAACAGAAGGTACATTAGTAGGTACAGATTTTGATTTCATTAGTTCTCCAAGACTTGATAATTTAACGTCTTGCTTCGGTGTTCTCGCGGGTATTGTAGAGTCAAAGAAAAATAAAATTGATGGTATTCGCTGTGCAATCTTATTCGACAATGAAGAGGTGGGGAGCCGTACTAAACAAGGCGGAGCAGGAATGTTATTGCCAAACTTATTAGAACGTGTGTATCGTAGTTTAGGATTTAGCCGTGATGATATGGATCTAGATGTGGCTCGTGGTTTCATGATTTCATCTGACGTAGCCCATGGATTGCATCCAAACTATCCAGAGAAAAATGATATTACAAATTTCCCTGTACTCAATGGAGGCGTTACATTGAAACAGGCCTGTAGCCAATCTTATGCAGGCGATGCAAAGGCTATTGCCATTGTAAAAGGCCTTTGTGAAGAAGCTAATGTAGCCTACCAGATTTATGTTAATCGTTCTGATATTCCGGGCGGCTCAACTGTAGGTTCTATTTCATCAGCTATGTTACCAATGCGGACGATGGACATTGGCTTACCATTATTGGCTATGCATTCCGCTGTTGAAACGATGGGGGCTAGAGACCAAGAACAATTGAATCATTTAATGCAACATTTCTTGGGTGATGAATAAATTACATAAATATAATCTTATTCAAAAACTGATATATTTGAAAACACATATGAAAAAATAATGAATAGAATAAATTCTATATTAAGTTAAATAATTTATAAATATAACCATATTGATGATTAATGCTTTTAATATCTGAAAATTATTGTATAATATAAGTATATTTGATTCATAATCGGATATCAAAAAAAGTGATATATGTTTAAGTAAAACATGTATTTCGATATGCACGTAAACAATGTATATCAATGCATACAAATCTATCATTCGATAGGACTCGGTAGGAGGCAATTATGAAGAAAATTAAATCAGTTTTGGTAGCCAATCGTGGCGAAATCGCAATCCGCGTATTTCGTGCATGTAACGAAATGGGTATTAAAACAGTAGCTATCTATTCTAAAGAAGACACATTGTCCTTGCACCGTAACCAAGCTGATGAAGCATATTTGGTTGGGGAAGGTAAAAAACCAGTTGAGGCATATTTGGATATCGAAGATATCATCCGCATTGCTAAGGAACATGATATTGATGCAATCCATCCTGGCTATGGTTTCTTATCCGAAAATGAAGAGTTCGCTCGTCGTTGCGGTGAAGAAGGCATCATTTTTATTGGACCTCACGTAGAACATTTGAATATGTTCGGCGATAAGGTTAATGCTCGTATACAAGCTAAATTGGCAGATATTCCAATGATTCCAGGTTCTGATGGGGCATTGCGTGATTTTGCACAGTTGGAAGAATTTGCTGAAACTCATGGCTATCCATTGATGATTAAAGCCGTAAACGGTGGTGGCGGTCGTGGTATGCGCGAAGTTCACCGCAAAGAAGATTTACGCGATGCTTATGACCGCGCTAAATCCGAAGCTAAAGCAGCATTTGGTGATGACGATGTTTACGTAGAAAAACTCATCGTTGAACCTAAACATATCGAAGTTCAAATTTTAGGTGATGAACATGGCAATGTAGTTCATTTACATGAACGTGACTGCTCTGTACAACGCCGTCATCAAAAGGTTGTTGAAATGGCACCAGCTTTTGCATTGCCATTAGAAACTCGTAAACGTATCTGTGACGCAGCTGTTAAAATCATGAAAAATGTTGGCTACGTTAATGCTGGTACTGTTGAATTCTTGGTAACTGCTGATGGTTCTTTCTATTTCATCGAAGTTAACCCTCGTATTCAAGTAGAACATACCGTAACAGAAATGATTACGGACATTGATATTGTTCATTCTCAAATTCGTATCGCTGAAGGCTATGATTTACACAGCCCAGAAGTAGGCATTCCTGAACAAGACGAAATCCCTTGTAAAGGCACTGCTATCCAATGTCGTATCACTACAGAAGATCCTAAGAATAACTTCATGCCAGATACTGGTAAAATCTTGGCATATCGTAGTTCCGGCGGTTTTGGTATCCGTTTAGACTCCGGTAATGCTTTCACAGGCGCTGTAGTAACACCTTATTATGATTCCTTGCTTGTAAAAGCTACTGCATTCGGTCCTAACAATGAAGAAACCATTCGTAAAATGCTTCGTTGTTTGAAAGAATTCCGTATTCGTGGCGTTAAAACAAATATTCATTTCTTGATTAACGTTCTTGAAAACCCTGAATTCCAAAGCGGTAACTACACAGTTAACTTCATTGAAGACCATCCTGAATTATTCGAATTAAAACCAGATCGTGACCGTGGTACTAAATTGCTTCGCTACATTGCAGATACTACAATCAATGGTTACTCTGGTGCAGGCCCTCAAGAAGTGCCTGATTTTGAACCAATGCAATTACCATCTAAATTAGATGTATCTCCTGCACCTGGTACAAAACAAAAATTCGACGAATTAGGTCCAGAAGGCTTCAGTAAATGGTTGGCTGACCAAAAACAAGTATTCTTTACAGATACAACATGGCGTGATGCTCACCAATCCTTATTTGCTACACGTTTGCGTACCATCGATATGGCACGCGTAGCTGGCGATGCCGCTAAAGGTGTACCAAATCTATTCTCCTTAGAATGTTGGGGTGGCGCAACATTTGACGTATCCTATCGCTTCTTGCACGAAGATCCATGGGAACGTTTGCGCATGTTCCGTCGCGAAGTACCTAATACATTACTTCAAATGTTGATTCGCGGTGCTAATGCCGTTGGTTATACATCCTATCCAGATAATGTAGTTCGTAACTTCATTCAATTATCCGCTAAAAACGGTATAGATGTATTCCGTGTATTCGATAGCTTAAATAGCCTTGACAATATGAAGGTTGCTATTGATGAAGTTCGCAATCAAAATAAGATTGCTGAAGTTGCATTGTGCTACACAGGCGATATCCTTGATAGCAATCGTCCTAAATACAATCTTGATTACTATGTAAAAATGGCTAAAGAATTGCAAAATGCTGGTGCCAACATAATCGCTATTAAAGATATGGCTGGTTTGTTGAAACCTCAAGCTGCATACAACTTAGTATCCGCTTTGAAAGATGCCGTAACAGTACCAATTCATTTGCATTCTCATGAAGGTTCTGGCAATACTATTTATTCTTATGGACGTGCTGTAGATGCTGGTGTTGACGTTATTGACTTAGCATATTCTGCATTTGCTAATGGCACTAGCCAACCAAGCATGAATTCTATGTATTACGCTTTAGCTGGTACTGAACGTCAACCACAAATGAATATTGACTACATGGAAGAAATGTCTCATTACTTCGGTAGTATTCGTCCTTACTACAGAGGCGTTGATAAAGCTGAAAAATATCCAAATACAGAAGTATACCAACATGAAATGCCAGGCGGTCAATATTCCAACTTGCAACAACAAGCTAAAATGGTTGGACTTGGTGATCGTTGGACAGACATTAAAAAAGTATATCACCAAGTTAATATGATGTTTGGTGATATCATTAAGGTAACACCTTCTTCTAAAGTCGTTGGTGATATGACATTGTACATGGTACAAAATAATTTGACTGAAAAAGATATCTATGAAAAAGGTGATACTCTTGATTTCCCTCAATCAGTAGTAGAATTCTTCGAAGGTCGTCTAGGTACACCATATCAAGGGTTCCCAGAAGAACTTCAAAAAATCATCTTGAAAGGTGCTCGTCCTATTACTGTTCGTCCTGGTGCTGTATTACCACCAACTGATTTCGAACATGTTCGCAATGAATTGAACGAAATGGGCGCTAATACAACTGATGAAGATGTAAGCGCATACTGCTTATATCCTAAAGTATTCCAAGACTACACTAAATTTACTAAAGACTTTGGTAATGTATCTGTATTAGATACACCAACATTCTTCTTTGGTATGAAACGTGGTGAAGAAATTCAAGTTACTATTGAAAAAGGTAAAACATTGATTATTAAGATGAATGGCGTATCCGATCCTGATGAAGATGGTAATCGCGTTGTTCTCTTTGAATTTAATGGTCAACCTCGTGCTATTAAAGTTCATGATAAACATGCTAAAACAACTGGCGTTGTTCGTCGTAAAGTAAATGAATCTAACCCTGGTGAAATCGGTGCTACGTTGTCTGGTTCCGTTGTTAAGATTCTAGTTAAAAAAGGTCAATCTGTAACTAAAGGTGAACCATTAATCGTAACAGAAGCTATGAAGATGGAAACTACAATTACAGCTCCTATCGATGGTATCGTTGAAGAAATTCTTGTTCGTGAAGGCAGCCGTATCGAATCCGGTGATTGCTTGTTACACATTGAAGATGCTATTAAACGTTAATTTAATACGATTTAGCACGTAAGTGCATAAAAAGCCCCTCTTATAATACTCTTGATTGTATTTCAAAGGTATATAAGAGGGGCCTTTTGTACGTTTTGGCCTATAACCAAAAAAATGGTTCTATAATAAATGTTGGGGTGACACCACTACGGTGTCACTTCCAACATTATT
>ENA-OWLZ01000519-OWLZ01000519.1-metagenome-genome-assembly--contig:-NODE-519-length-10550-cov-5.343402_pt1 | contig 10550 bp, 10 predicted proteins | sample MGYA00245341_ERZ651117 | MGnify/ENA primary metagenome ERZ651117 (study PRJEB26857, sample SAMEA4031763) | metagenome | biome: human; feature: oral; material: saliva | place: Philippines | collected 2014... | reverse complement strand
ACCATTAAGACATAACTCAATCACCGTAGTATTCGTCAATTTAAACCTGTTGCTTTGACACAAGAAGAGGTTAACCTCTTGGTTGACGTTGCTCGACATACATCAACGAGTAATTTTAGACAGGCTTATTCAATTATTAGCATTACTGATTCAAAATTGAAGGAACAAATTGCAGAAATTGCCAATCAACCTTACATTCCAAAGGCAGGCCACCTCTTTGTATTTGTTGTGGACCAAAGACGTAATACCTTGATTGCAGAAGCTAAGGGAGCTAAGGCTTTGGTACAAGGTAGCCCCGAACGCTTTATCTCGGCCTTCTCGGATGCTATGATTGCTGCTCAAAATTTGGTGGTGGCTGCTGAGAGTTTAGGTATGGGAACAGTTTATTTGGGCAGTATCTTAAATGATAATGCTAAACTTTCAGAGCTTCTCAAACTTCCAAAGTATGTCTATCCAGCAGTAGGCTTAGCAGTTGGTTGGCCAGATCAGGAACCACAGCTAAAACCTCGTTTGCCACGTCATGTCATCCATATGGAAAATTACTATAAAGATTTGGAAAATCCTTTGGCGGAGCTAAAAGAATACGACGCTGAAGTCCATGAGTATTATGATCTTCGCGATCTCAATAATAGGGTTGATGAATTCACAACTCAGATTGCAAAGACTATGGACAAATCCGTTGCCAATCGTGCTAACACCTTGAAGGATCTTCAAAAGCAGGGATTTTTCATTGACTAAAAAACGACTCCTTAAAGAGCCGTTCTATAAATCGAATAATGTCATAGATGAAAGGAACTCATTTGCTAGTTCCTTTTTTTCGTAATCTAAAAACTCCGACCGTTTCTTGACTAGGTTGTAACGTTTGGAGAGGTTCCATGTTCCGGTAGGATTGAGTTCAGGGTGATTGGATACATAGTCAATGGTTAAATCCCATTCTCGTCGGTATCCAAGAGGACGCGAGTGATAGGTCACACCGTCAATCGTTACCGTCCCATAACTTCTGTGGGCATGACCAAAAACAACATCTTTAACGCCGTGCTTGACGAAAATCTTATGGAATTGTTCAGATCCTAAAAAAGCGTTAAAAGGTTTAAAACGCTCGTGAGTCATGGTGAAACGACTGTGAGGGACAAAATGCATGGCAACTATAAGCTTGCTAGTGTCTAAATCATTTAGAATATTGTCTAGCCTCTTGAAACTATTCTGACAGATTTCTGGATCAGTACCCAATCGCTTGAGACGTCTGTCGAACCAGAGTTGCTTCTTACGTTTGAGAATCTTGTCCAACTTTTCATCAGAATAGGAATAATCATACCATCCATGAAAGGCCAATAATGTCTTACTTCCTAAACCAATTACCTGAAAATCCAGACTATCAATATGCTCATCTTCTAAATCAAGCATATCATGATTGCCTAAATTATAGGTGACCTTGACTTCCTTAGAAAGATTTCGTAGAAAAGGTTTCGTATCGATAAAATAATGGTTAGAAATATCACCAGCGATATGGAGGTGGGTGACTTCTTGATCTTTTAGACACTTTATAAGAGTATTAATTTCATATGTCTCAAAGTGATTTAAATCAATATGTAAATCACTCATTACTGCAAGTTTTGTCATAGAAACATTGTAACAAAAAGGTCAAGCCTTGTCTCTAAATTAAGATGGTGGAAAATACTTGCCCTAGGGCTAGATTTTCATTATGATAAGAATATGGATATCAAGTTAGAAATACAAAAGATGGCCAAGGAAATTGGCATTTCAAAAATTGGTTTTACAACCGCCGATGATTTCGCCTATCTGGAAAAATCCCTTCGACTTGGTGTCAAAGAAGGGCGAACAACAGGATTTGAACATAAAAATATTGAAGAGCGTATTTATCCCAAATTGAGCTTGGAATCAGCTAAAACCATCATTTCTATTGCTGTGGCTTATCCGCATAAGTTGCCACAACAGCCCCAAAAAACAGAATTTAAGCGTGGTAAAATCACTCCAAATTCATGGGGCCTAGATTATCACTATGTTTTGCAGGACAAACTAAAACGCTTGGCAGAAGGTATTGAAAAACTAACGGAAAACTTCGAATATAAAGGTATGGTGGATACTGGGGCCTTGGTCGATACAGCAGTGGCCAAGCGAGCTGGAATAGGCTTTATCGGGAAGAATGGACTCGTTATCTCGAAAGAATACGGGTCCTACATGTATCTTGGCGAGCTTATCACAAATCTAGAGATTGAACCAGACCAAGAAGTTGACTATGGTTGTGGGGATTGCCGTCGATGTCTGGATGCTTGTCCGACCTCTTGTCTCATTGGTGATGGTACTATGAATGCTCGTCGCTGCCTATCCTTCCAAACCCAAGATAAGGGAATGATGGATATGGAGTTTCGAAAGAAGATAAAGACTGTTATTTATGGTTGTGACATCTGTCAGATTTCCTGTCCATATAACAGAGGTATCGACAATCCCTTGGCTTCAGACATTGATCCTGAGCTTGCCATGCCTGAATTGCTCCCATTTCTAGAGCTGACTAATAAGTCTTTTAAGGAGACATTTGGGATGATTGCTGGTTCCTGGCGAGGGAAGAATATTCTTCAACGTAATGCCATTATTGCTTTGGCTAACCTACATGATCGCAATGCTATTGTCAAACTGATGGAGATAATTGATAAGAATAATAATCCTATTCATACGGCAACGGCTATTTGGGCTCTCGGTGAGATTGTTAAGAAGCCCGATGAGGCTATGTTAGATTATATGAGGGGACTGTCACCTAAGGATGAAGACTCCCAAACAGAGTGGGAGCTTGTGTGTGCAAAATGGCAAATTTAAGTGATTTATGCTAGAATTAAGCATAATACTATAAAATGGAGGAAACCTATCCATGGAAGTGGCAGAAATTCGCCAAAAAATCTCTGAAAATCAAGAGAAGCTCGTGAGCTTCGGGAGGTCTCTTTGACTTAGATCGTTTGGAAGAGGACATTGCGCTCCTTGAAAACCGAATGACTGAGCCAGATTTTTGGAATGATAATATTGCGGCTCAAAAGACCTCTCAAGAGTTAAATGAGCTCAAAATGAAATATGAAACTTTTAACAACATGAAAGAGCTCTCTGACGAGACAGAGCTTTATTTGGAAATGTTGGAAGAAGATGATAGCGTTCAAGAGGAACTCGAAGAAACGCTCGAAAAACTTGATAAGATTATGACAAGTTACGAGATGACACTGCTCTTGTCTGAGCCATATGACCATAACAATGCCATTCTTGAAATTCATCCAGGATCTGGTGGAACTGAAGCTCAGGACTGGGCAGATATGTTACTCCGTATGTACCAGCGTTATGGAAATGCTAAAGGGTTCAAGGTTGAAACATTGGATTATCAGGCTGGTGATGAGGCTGGAATCAAATCTGTAACCCTTGCTTTTGAGGGACCTAATGCCTATGGATTCCTCAAGTCAGAAATGGGTGTCCACCGTCTGGTTCGTATCTCACCATTTGACTCTGCTAAGCGTCGTCACACTTCATTTACATCAGTGGAAGTCATGCCTGAATTGGATGATACCATTGAAGTTGAGATTCGTGATGATGATATCAAGATGGATACTTTCCGCTCAGGTGGTGCAGGTGGTCAGAACGTCAACAAGGTTTCAACAGGTGTGCGTTTAACCCACATTCCAACAGGTATTGTTGTAGCTTCAACGGTCGACCGTACACAATATGGAAACCGTGACCGTGCTATGAAGATGCTTCAAGCTAAGCTCTATCAAATGGAGCAAGAAAAGAAAGCAGAAGAAGTGAATGCCTTGAAAGGTGATAAGAAAGAAATCACTTGGGGAAGCCAAATTCGCTCATATGTTTTCACCCCATATACCATGGTTAAAGATCACCGTACAGGTTATGAAGTTGCCCAAGTTGATAAAGTAATGGATGGGGATATTGAAGGTTTCATCGATGCCTACCTCAAGTGGCGTATGGAAGAATAGTAAAAACATACTATTTTAAAGTATTAAGATACTCTATCTCAATGAAAGGAAGACTTTCAGCTATTTTAGTAGTTGAATACTGATATTATGGCTCTTATTGAATTAAAAGACGTTACGAAGAAGTATGATAAGTCAACAACAGCCCTTAGACATATTGATTTATCTGTCAACTCAGGGGAGTTCGTTTACTTGGTCGGTCCTTCTGGTGCAGGTAAATCAAGTCTAATTCGCTTGTTCTACCAAGAAGAAAAATTAACGAGTGGTTCTATGAAGGTAGGGGAGTTTGATTTAACTCGTCTTCGTAAGAAAGATGTACCACTCTTGCGACGTTCTATTGGAGTTGTTTTCCAGGATTATAAACTTCTTCCAAAGAAAACAGCTTTTGAAAATGTTGCCTATGCCATGGAAGTTATTGGTGAGAAACCTCGTCATATCAAGAAACGTGTGACAGAAGTCCTCGAGTTGGTTGGTCTCAAACACAAGATGCGTTCATTCCCAAATCAATTGTCTGGTGGTGAGCAACAACGTGTCGCTATTGCGCGTGCCATTGTTAATAATCCCAAAGTTTTGATTGCAGATGAACCAACAGGGAACTTGGACCCAGAGATTTCTTGGGAAATTATGCAGGTTCTTGAACGAATTAACATACAAGGGACTACCATTTTAATGGCAACCCATAACTCAACTATCGTTAATAATCTTCGACATCGTGTCGTAGCGATTGAAGAAGGACGTATTGTTCGTGATGAAGAGGAAGGAGAGTACGGTTACCATGATTAGAGGCTTTTTCCGTCACTTAGGAGAATCTATTAAAAACCTCAAGCGTAATTTATTGTCGACACTTACGGCAGTATTTTCGGTTATGATTGTCCTTTCGCTTTTAGGTGTATTTGGTTCTGTTATTCTTAACACGCAAAAATTGGCTTCAGATATTGAAAAGAATATTCAGGTTAATGTTTACTTGGATCCAGATTCAGCAGATGCTTCAGAAACAGTCAAGGATCTTTCTGGACAAATCGTTGCCAATAAGGACTACCATAAAATTTATAATGCTTTGACTAAAATCAAAGGTGTAGAAAAGGTTACTTTCTCAAGCAAAGAAGAACAAAAGAAGCAACTTATTGAAACAATGGGTTCAAGTTTTGAGACAGCTACTGGGGATGCCAACCCTTTATCAGATGTATACATCGTTCAAACTAAATCACCAGATGATGTTAGTCGTGTTGCCAAGGAAGCAAAAGCCATTCAGGGCGTTGATAATGCTAACTATGGTGGATCAGATACCGAAATTTTAATGGCGACTATGAAACGTGTTCAATTTTGGGGGATCATTGCTACAGCTCTCTTAACTATTGTAGCTGTTCTATTGATTTCAAATACCATCCGTATTACCATTATGTCACGTGCGACTGAAATTCAAATCATGCGTTTGGTAGGGGCGAAAAACTCATACATTCGTCGTCCTTACTTGATGGAGGGAGCTTGGATTGGAGCACTTGGTGCCATCATCCCATCTGGCCTTATTTATCTTTTGTATCACATGGTTTACTCAACCTTAAATCCTGATTTTGTTAAAGCTGGTATTTCTATGTATGATGCAGACTGGTTTGTCTATGCAGTCATCGGAACCCTCTTCGCAGTCGGTATTATTATCGGTTCGATTGGGTCACGTATGGCAATGCGCCGTTATTTGAAATATTAAAGAAGTCAAGGGAGAACCAATTTGGTTCTCTTTTTGCTTGTCAAGAGAATTAAAAAAAGCAGATATCCAACTATATCTCAAAATCGTCTGCTCAAAGTCCAAAATCAATCATAGATTTGGTATAATGTTTAAAAAACATTGGAAAAGAGAGACATTATGACAAAGTTAGCTACCATTTGTTATATTGACAATGGAAAGGAGCTTTTGCTCCTACATCGTAATAAAAAGCCTAATGATGTTCATGAAGGAAAGTGGATTTCTGTCGGGGGAAAACTAGAAGCGGGAGAAACGCCTGACGAATGTGCTCGTCGTGAAATTTTCGAGGAAACTCATTTGACAGTGAAGGAGATGGACTTCAAAGGTATGATTACCTTCCCTGAATTTACTCCGGGCCATGATTGGTATACCTATGTCTTTAAGGTGACTGATTTTGAAGGGAGACTCATTTCTGATGAGGAATCTCGTGAAGGAACACTTGAATGGGTGCCATATGACCAGGTTTTAACTAAGCCAACCTGGGAAGGTGACTATGAGATTTTTAAGTGGATTCTTGAAGATAAACCTTTCTTCTCTGCGAAATTTAGCTACGATCGTAATCAGAACTTGGTAGATAAAGCTGTAACTTTTTATGATAAATAAGGAGGAACTATGAGCCGTAAAAAGACAGAAAAATTTTCAGAAACATGGTTTTTTAAGTGGATTTTGAATAATCAGGCGGTAGTGGCCTTTCTAATCTTACTCTTGATTGGTTTGACGGTCTTGATTTTTACCAAAATTAGTCCAATTTTTTCACCAGTTGTTCAATTTCTGACCATTATCATGTTGCCACTGGTTATTTCCATGCTCCTTTATTATTTGATAAAACCTTTGGTGATGTTAGTCGAAAAAACTGGTTTAAACCGAACCATGTCTATCTTGGTTATCTATGCTATTCTCGCCTTGCTCTTAGTTTGGGGAATTTCGACGGCTATTCCTAACTTACAAGATCAAATTTTGATTTTGATTAGAAATACACCATCATACATTGCTCGGGCAAATAGTGAAACAGAACGTTGGTTGAAACTTCCTATTCTTTCCAATTTTCATGGAGATTTAGAGACCATGCTCAGTGATTTTTCAGCGAGAATGGTCAATTATGCTGAGAATTTTTCTACTTCAGCTCTGACTTGGATCGGTACCTTTGCTAGCACAGTAGCAAGAGTAACAATTGCTATCATATTGGCACCATTCATTCTTTTTTATCTCTTAAGAGATAGTCAAAAGATGAAACATAGCTTTGTCTCAGCTTTACCGACACGTTTTCGTGCAACGACTGTCCGTATGCTTTCAGATATCAATAATCAACTTGAAGGTTATGTTCAAGGTCAAGTGACAGTAGCGATTGTCGTGGCAATTATGTTCTGTATCATGTTCAAGATTGTTGGGCTTCGTTATGGCATGATTTTTGGTATTTTAGCGGGATTTCTAAACATGATTCCCTATCTTGGAAGCTTTCTAGCTATGGTACCCGTTGTTATTATGGGATTGGTTCAAGGTCCTGCTATGCTAATCAAGGTCCTCATCATTTTTGTTATCGAGCAAACTATTGAAGGACGTTTTGTTTCTCCACTTGTTTTGGGAAATAAACTAAGCATTCACCCTATTACCATTATGTTCATTCTTTTGACAGCAGGTTCTCTTTACGGTGTTTGGGGAGTTTTATTGGGTATTCCAATTTACGCTTCTATCAAGGTTGTTGTTAGGGAGATTTTTGATTGGTACCGTTCTGTAAGTAATCTTTACCAAGATGACAATGAAAATGAAGGACAAAAAGACGATGTTAAATAGTGAAAAGATGATTGCCTCTATCGGAAAACAAGATTTAGACCATGCGGATAAATATTTTAAAAAAGCTTTAAATGAGGACCCATCAGAGGTTCTTGTTGAGTTAGCCGAATATTTGGAGTCTATTGGCTTTTTACCACAGGCACAGGAAATATACGAAAAAGTTCGTTTTGATTTTCCTGAGGTCAATGTTAATCTAGCACAAATTGCAGCCGAAGATGGCGATATTGAAGAAGCGTTTCTCTATTTAGATGCTATTCCTGAGGAGTCTGAGGACTATTTGTCTGCTTTAATTGTAAAGGCAGACCTCTACCAAATGGAGGGGTTAACGGATGTAGCGCGTGACAAGTTGTTGGAGGCAAGTCGATTATCAGATGACTCATTGATTATTTTTGGCTTGGCTGAGATGGAGTTTGAACTCGGAAACTTTGAGCAAGCCATTCAATACTATGCTAAACTAGATAATCGTGATTTCCTTGCCACAACTGGTGTTTCTACTTATGAACGCATCGGTAAGTCTTATGCCAGTCTTGGTAAATTTGAAGCTGCTCGTGAATTTTTGGAAAAAGCCATTGAAATTGAATACGATGATACCATTGCTTTTGAATTAGCCACTTTGCTATACGATCAAGAAGAATATCAAAAAGCTAATTTTTACTTCAAGCAGATAGAAACCATGTCTGCCGATTTTGCAGGATATGAGTATATTTACGCCTTATCGCTTCACGCTGAAAATCGAACAGAAGAAGCTTTACGTATAGCGCAGCAAGGAATTTCAAAGAATGCTTTTGATGTTCAATTACTTTTGTTAGCATCACAGTTATCCTATGAGTTACATGACACTCAGTCAGCTGAATCCTATTTGAAGCAGGCTTTACCACTAGCGGAAGATAAAGACGAAATCGTCTTACGGTTAAGTTCTCTTTATTTGGAAGAAGAACGTTTCGATGATCTTGTAGCTTTAGCTGATTACGAGGTTGATTCTGTTTTGGCTCGTTGGAACATCGCCAGGGCTTATCAAGCACTTGATGATGATGAAGAAGCCTTTCGAATCTATCAAGATTTGTCTAAAGATTTGGCTGAAAATCCTGAATTCTTACAGGATTATGCTTTTATTCTAAGAGAATTTGGTTACAGAGACCAGGCGCGTCTAACAGCAGAAAAATACCTTGCCATGGTGCCAGACGATGCCAATATGCAAACGTTTCTTGAAGATTACTAAGCATTAAAACACTTTAAGTGGTGGTTTAAAGAGAGGGAGAGGAGTGCTTAGCTTGCTCAACCCCCTCTTTTTTTATTTCGCTATTTATGTTATGATTTTATTAGAACCCATAAGGAGTAAATATGGTTAAGAGAGATTTAATTCGAAATATTATCATAGCAGTTCTTGTCATTGTAGTGATTTTATTGTTAAGAGCTTTTGTGTTCTCAACACACCGTGTAACTGAAGGTCAGGCAAATGACTATATTCATGCGGGTGATTATGTTACTTTCAATAAAAATGTTGAACCGCAGAATAAGGATTTTATCTTGTATACGGTTAATGGTAAGGAATACATCGGCCGTGTCATTGCGGATGAAGGTAAGAGTGTAACAGCTATGGATGATTTTCTTTATATTAATGATAATCCAGTTGAAGAAACCTATATCAGCAAAGATAAGTCTGCTTATTTAGCAACAGTTTCACCTGGGAATTTTTTCACAGATGATTTTTCAATTGCAACATTGACTGATAATAAGCAAACTAAGATTGAAAAGGGGCAGTACCTTGTACTGAACGATAATCGTCGTGATACTGACGATAGCCGTAAGTTTGGTCTTATTGAAAAAGATCAAATCAAGGGAGTTATCTCTTTCAGATTGTACCCTCTATCTCGCTTCGGTTTTGTTGATGTGGATTAATATTTCAATACTACTAAAAAAGCTAGGAACTTTTGATAAGTTTCTAGCTTTTTTGCGTATAGATAGGTGATAGTTTATTTTATGACACGAATAGTTCACTAGTTTTAAAATGAATTAGCATAAATTTGAAGGAGAAAAGGAAATTTATATGCAAGCAAAATCTTATTTTGGATTTAAGAAAAGTAAGGCATATGGACTGTGTGGGGTTATGCTGACTACCATATTGTTAGGAACATACGGTTTGAAAGTAGGAGCTGATGAAGTAACACCAAGAACAATTGACACGGTCTCTTTAAGTCAGGAATCGACAGAGAATAGAGCAAACTCAAGCTCTACGGGAATTTTAAATCCCGAGTCGGTAAGGAAAGAAGACAAGCAAACATTAGAAGTGGATATTGGAAATAATGCTAATACATTAAGTAACGAAACCTCATGTTATGATGATGGTGAAAAGCTGTCAGAATCAATTAACCCTACTCAGGAACAGAAGACAGAAGTAGCTGTTCTGACTAATAGTTATGTCACGACAAGTTCCTATCAAGAGACAGATGATGCTAGCGAAACTAATCAAAATCAAAGTCGTTTTCTAAGTGCTATTAAGCAAGGTTCCATAGATGGAGCCAAGGAAGGAGTTCTCCCTTCTATTACGGCAGCTCAAGCTATCCTAGAAAGTGGTTGGGGAACCTCAAGTCTTGCTATGGCTCCTAACCATAATCTTTTTGGCATTAAGAATTCAGGGGACTGGACTGGAGAAACCGTAACTGTGCCTACTCAGGAATATGTTAGTGGTGAATTTATCACAGTTAATGCGACTTTTCGAAAATATGCTTCCTGGAATGACAGTGTTGTAGATCATGCAAAATTTTTTACGGGTACTGAGTGGCGAAAAAACAATTATCGAAAAGTTGTCAATGAAATAGATTACCATATTGCGGCTCAGGAACTTAAAAATGCAGGTTATGCAACAGATCCAAATTATGCGGAAAAACTTATTCGTTTGATTGAAACATACAAGTTGTATGAATGGGATGAAATGAGCCGTAATTCCATCTCTACCGTAGATAATGAGGAAGTAGTGAGTCAGGATCCTAAAGCCGACCTTGCTATCACTGGTCTCAACAACGCTACTGGTAGCTATG
>ENA-OWLZ01000516-OWLZ01000516.1-metagenome-genome-assembly--contig:-NODE-516-length-10569-cov-4.818242_pt1 | contig 10569 bp, 5 predicted proteins | sample MGYA00245341_ERZ651117 | MGnify/ENA primary metagenome ERZ651117 (study PRJEB26857, sample SAMEA4031763) | metagenome | biome: human; feature: oral; material: saliva | place: Philippines | collected 2014 | study... | reverse complement strand
TGTTTCGTAACTTATATTTGTTTCTACTGCGCCATACATTTTATTGTTTAACAGGTGGTTTAATGCAGAAAGACGTTCGTTTAAGGCGTATTTGGCTTGTTTAAAGTCTACCATCTTCTCCGATTGTTGGAGCTGAATTTCTTTAAAACGCTGATAAGCTTTAGAAATTTTCTCCATTTCCCCATTAATTTTTGCTTCAAATTCTTTTTTATCGAGCATATTTCCCTCTATCAAGTCTCGTTTTAATTCGGCTTGTGTGGCATAACCTACAAGTGTATTTCCACAACGAATATTAAAATCTATATCGGGCAAAGGGTCAAGTCCTAAATTTGGGTCGCGTTTATCTACTTCAACCACTGCAACCATCTTTAAGAAAAAACGTAGTTTTGCAATTTCGGTAGCTTCAACCATTATATCTACACCATAGAGATTGCGCAGAATAATACTTTTATAGATGAAGTATTGAATGTTGGAGCGATATTTGTGTGTTATTTCTTGCAACTCTTGTTTAAACAAAAGTGGGTTTTGCTTGTTAAATTCCTGCATTCTGTTGATACAAACCTCGTAAAGTGGTTCAAGAATGTTGAGTGCTGCAAAAAGAAAAGCACCAGAACCACAAGTTGGGTCGAGAATTGTTATGTGTTGCAAGGCAGAATAAAAATGTTTTATAAACAAATGGTCGGGAGTATCGGCAAGATAGTCGGCTACAAATTGCCGAATATCAAGGTTATAGGTTATAAAATCGTTTATAGCGGTTATTTCGCCATTCACTATTTTCTGTTTAATGTTGCTATAACGTTGGCGACGTTCTATGGTTTCTCGCCAAATTTCGGTGGGCAAAGCGAAAGTTTCGGGTGTTCGTTCGTTCCAATGTTTACGACGTTCTAACAAATTTGGCTTTGCAGTGTCTATTCCTTCTGCTATATATTCGGGAAGAGGTTCGTTGCAACCTTTCTTCATTGCATTGTAAATATACTTATCGTTGCTTTCTTGTAAGTATTGCCATAATTTGCTTTTGGGGCGGAAACATTTTTCGTCTTTGCGTTTTACGGCATCCATTAAATAAGGCAAAATGGTGTTTCTGCCAATATATTCGGTAATATCTTCTTTTGTGTAATAAGCTCCCATTTGTGCACGGTCGTTAATATATTGTTCGAATATATATCCTAACACATCTGGGTTAATATCGCAACCAGAAGCAGTGATACGGTCGTCGAGATGCCAATGCCATTTATCGAAAAAGTCGAATAAACTACAAAAAGCCTCATCTGCAATATCTAATTCAGCATAATTGCGCTCTATTTGGTGTATGTCGAACATACCCCCATTTAAATAAGGAATACGACCATAAATATTTTCAAACTCAACATTATGTTGTGGTGCGTTTAGTCCATCGTGAAAAAGATTAACGAGGAAGCCTTTATAAAACTTATTAAAGAACCTATTTTCGCCTTCTTGTTGGCGTGTCCATTCTAATTTGTTGCGTAAATAATCGATATCGCCATCTAAGAAACCTTTTTTCTGAATGAAATAACAAAACATTAGTCGGTTTAGCATAACCGATGCATACCATTGTTTGTTTTTATTTTCCTTTTCGGTAATATGGTCGTCAATTCCAGTAATAAATTTAGCAAAGTTGCTGTGTTCCTTTTTAAAGCCAGAATAGAAGTCTTTTGTTATTTTCTCAGAATTTACAAGGAAAGCAGCCTGAACTTTTTCTATAATATCAAGAATGTTAGGTTCGTCTTCGAGTGAAAAGGATAGTTTTTCCATTTTTTCAAACAAGAATGCATCCTTTTCAATAGTGTCGTATTCAATCAAAACAACATCTCTTTTTTCAACTTTCTTCACTGGAGCTATCCAAAGATGATGTAGCTTTTCGGGTAAGAAAAAAAATACAAATATAGTTTTCTGCATTCTTTCTAATTTTTTGGTCTATCTTTTTACATACAGCCGACGTTGGTATGCTCTGAACTTTACAATGCAGAATTTGAAAACCTTTTCGTTCTGCAATCTGCTCTATATGGTAAGTTGTATCGTCTATGTTTATTTCTGGCAATTGTGTTGCACCTGTTGGATTGTTCCAAAGCATTTCGCTTATAAACAATTCTTTAAAATTGGCTGTAGAGATATACTGATTAAATAAATTCTTTTTCATTTATTTTAGGCTTTTAGTCCCATTGAACAGATGATAATAGGATCTTTATGTTTTGTTTTGTCTTCGTCTACCCGACAAAGATTTGCGTTTTCGTACATTTCGATAACAGTATCTACAATATCGTCGTGCGTATTTCCTGTACGCATCATTCTTCCAAGGATAAATTTAGAATTCTCCAATAATGGATTATTGTAGATTTGGTCGATAGCAAATTTCAGCAACTCTTTCTTTTCTTGCGTATTAAAAAGAGTAAGTGGTTGTTCGTAATAATGATTCAACAATTCATAGATTTTACGTTTGGTACTAAATCGACTTCCGAGAATTCCTCCAACATTAGTATTTTCGTTCTTAATTCCTTTAACAGCTTTTTCTACTAATGCAAGATGATTTTCCTGTGCTGGTAGGCAAGGTTCGTTTATTGTACATGCCATTGCCTGAAGAATACGATTTTGCGACTGGCTAACTATTTTTCCTTCTGAGTTGTACCAAGTAAGAACATCGAAATCGTTATATGTGCGAGCGTATGTAATAACACCATTTTCGCTGATATTGGTTGCAGCTTTTGTAGAATAGGCTATATTTGGTATAGCTGGAATTATATTTTTCAGTTTTGTATTGGCATCGGTAGCGTTTTTCCATATCTGATATGCAAAAGAACCTAAGTCTACATCTACATCATCGTCGTCGCCGTCTAAACTTCCACTCTTTTCATTATACATATCACGAAGGTTCTGTTCGTTTCCTTCAAAAAACACTTCGTCGCTACCCACAATTCCTGCATTTTCGTTGATACGTTCGTTAAGGCGCGTACGCAAACTAATGATTTTTTCCACCTCATCGGCTGGGAAAAATGAATAACAATAGATTTTTTCTGAACTTTGGTCGATACGATCTACACGTCCTGCACGCTGAATTAGTCGGATAATAGCCCAAGGTAAGTCATAGTTAACAATGATATGAGCATCTTGTAAATTTTGTCCTTCACTTAATACATCTGTAGCTATTAATATGCGCAGTTGGTTTTCTTTTTCTATATCTGCTTTGTTGCTTATGGGCGAAAAGCGTTCTACAATAGATGTTGAATTCTTTGTTGCACCAGTTACTTTCTCGATATATTTTATTCCTCGCTTTTCTAACTGTTTGTAAATATAGTTGGCAGTATCAGAATATTGTGTGAATATGATAACCTTTTCATCTTTATGAGTGTTGCGTAATAGCTTTTCCAGTTCGTTGAGTTTTTGGTCGGTCTGCGGATTCCATGCTTTACAAAGATTTATCATAGCGAGAAGTTGTTCGCAATCTTTTTTTAACCCCTGTTTCAGTGTACGTTTGAAATATTTAGAATCAATCCATTGTACATTATTCTTTCCTATCAGTCCATTGTAATATGTTTCTGCTTTTTCCATATAAGCTTTCATATCTTTAGGAATTGTCAGAAGATTGCTGTTAGAAAAAAAATCTTGACTATTTTCTGAATCTGCATTTGCATCGTTGATGTCGGCATCTTCTAAAAAGTCCTCAGGGAATGTATTTTCATCGCTAACTGGCAATTTCAACTTATTGTCAATAGCATAGATATACACAGCATTGCGCAATATGTGGCGATATAATGTGAGCAAAAATGCATAGCCACTACTATCTATACGCTTAAAGAATGTACTTTTACAGAAACCCATCATTTGTGCTCCAGCACGCGAAAGATTATCTATCAAATTACTTTCATACTTTGATGCAGCTTCGGCTTTCTTTTCATCTAAATAATGTGTCAATCCATAACGAGGCAACTTAAGTGACTCCATAAAATCTATCATTTCTTTTGAATAGAGTCGGCTATATTGGTCGCCCTCAACAGTATTAAACTTCACGGCTTTAGGGATACGATCTGGAAAATAAGATTTATGCCCATCTTTGAACTCCAAATATTTACGGTTGTTTTTAGGGTCTGTCTTTGCATAATTCTCCTTAATGAACGTGCGTGTTCTTCGAATAAGGAAAAGTTTCATTAGTTCTTGCCAGTCTTCTTGACATTCGCTTCGTTCAAAGGCTTTTATACTTCTAATAAAATCTTCATGCTTTTCGGCAAATTTCCGTTCTCCGCCAATTGCGCGGATATATGCTTCAGGACGAATTCCTAAATCCATATCGTCATCTATAAAAAGTCGAAGTTGGCTGCTAAGGTCTTTATATTGCTTGTTGTAAGGTGTTGCTGTTAATAATAAAACCTTACAATCTTGTTTTTGAATAAGATCGCGAATATTGCGATAGCGAATGCCTTGACTATTACGTAAGTTATGACTTTCGTCTACAATAATAAGTTTGTAATAGCGGGAATTATCTACATCAATAGGTTTTGACATTGACATAATATCTGCCTTCATATCGTATTGCTTTCGATACTTTGCCCACATATCTTGTAAATTAGCAGGACAGATAATCATTGTATTGCTGCCAAAAGTATTTTCGTACATCTTAGCAATGGCACAAGCTGTGATGGTTTTTCCTAATCCTACAACATCGCCTATCATTGCTCCGCCACGTTTCTCATTATTAAGATGGCGTGCTGCTATCTTTACAGCAGTCTGTTGAAAGTCGAAAAGTGCACCTCTAAATTCTGTAGGAATAGAAAATTCTTTAATTCCCGAGCGTGCTTCTTCGCTAAGATGATAAGCTGTTTTTAGATATATATAATAAGGTGGTATTTCTTTGTCGCCTGCCCAACTATTGTCTATAATTTCTATTAACTCTTTGGTAATATCAAGACAAAATTTATCTTCCCAACGGTCATCAAACCAAGAAGCTAATTTTTCGGCACTATCGCTATCGCCAAATTCTGCATTTAGCTCTCCTTGCTTTGTTAGTCCGGAATAGGTAAGATTGCTACTACCCATAATAGCTTGTATTTTATTGAAATTATCATCTGGACGATGAGCTAGGTATAATTTGGCATGAAGTGGTTCGCGAAGATACAATTTTACACATACTTTTTCGTCTTTCATCTGTGCAGAAAGACGACGAAGTGTAAATTCGTCTTGCTTTGTTGGAAAACCTAATTGTAACTGTCGTCTGAAATCGTGCGCAATAGCCAATTTGCATTGGCTAACATAATTTGCATCGGGCAATTGTTGCTCGGTATATAGCTGGCGTATTAGTTCATCGGAAGGCTGATGCATACCAATTAATAACCGACATTTACGAAAAATTCTTTTATCATCTTCGTAAACAAAGTCGCCAGTAAGTGTATCTATCTGATCTACAACTATATTCCAACCACGTAAATTAAAATATCCAACACAGAAGTCTACTCGTTTTACTCCAACATTGGTAATTATTCCTTGCAGTCCTTCTGTGAATTTCGTTTCGATATTATCGTAAATTCGTGCCATTTTTTAGAGTTCCATTATATATTAGTTGGTTTTCAGGCTATAAAATTACGCATTATTTATTAAAGAATATGGAATTTTTAAATAAAATGTTATTCGAGCAGAAATGAATGAAATTTGAGAATATACCATTGTTAAACAATATTGTTTAGATAGAGAATTATTAAGTGTTAAGAAGTAAACATCTAACATACAATATATTACATCGAAATATTATTAAATTATAGAGGCAAAAAATAGATGAATGATAGTTATAATGAATGTAGTAATATGATGGAGTTGTACTACATAATTCAATTAAATTTCTTACTTTTGCCGAAAAATAAACGAAGAATGAGCATTACTTTTAAATATGATGTATTAGTAATTGGTGGCGGACATGCTGGGTGCGAAGCAGCAACAGCAGCAGCAAATATTGGTGCAAAAGTTTGTTTAATAACAATGGATATGAACAAAATTGCCCAAATGAGCTGTAATCCTGCCGTAGGAGGCATTGCAAAAGGACAAATTGTTAGAGAAATTGATGCTTTAGGAGGGCAAATGGGACTTGTTACTGATGCAACTGCTATACAATTTCGTATGCTCAATCGGTCAAAAGGACCTGCTGTTTGGAGTCCAAGAGCACAATGCGATAGAGAAAAGTTCATAACAGAATGGAAAAGAATACTTGACGGAACAGAAAATTTAGATATCTTCCAAGACCAAGTAGAAGAACTTATTGTAAAAGACGGACACGCTATAGGTGTTCGCACAATATGGGGAATAGAACTTTTTGCACGTACAGTTGTAATAACAGCAGGAACATTCTTAAATGGTCTTATGCACATTGGTAAACGTAAAGTAGAAGGAGGAAGATGCTCGGAACCTGCTGTGCATAATTTAACAGAAAGTATTACACGCTGGGGAATTCGCAAGAATCGTATGAAAACAGGAACTCCAGTTCGTATAGATAAAAGGTCGGTTCACTTCGATGAAATGGAAGCACAACCAGGAGAAAACGATTATCACCAATTTTCATTTATAGGTCCTTACAGAAACCTTCCACAACTACCATGCTGGTTATGCAATACAAATGAAGATGCACATAATATATTACGTAAAGGTATTCCAGATTCTCCCCTTTTCAACGGACAAATAGAAAGTATTGGACCACGATATTGCCCATCAATAGAAACAAAGCTTGTTACTTTCGCTGATAAAACATCGCACCCCCTATTTCTAGAACCAGAAGGAGTTGATACAAACGAAATGTATTTAAACGGATTTTCATCTTCGATGCCGTGGGAAATACAATTAGAAGCATTACGAAAAATTCCAGCATTACGAGATGCTAAGATTTATCGCCCTGGATATGCTATAGAATATGATTATTTCGACCCAACACAATTGAAACCAACGTTGGAATCGAAGATTATTGAAGGTTTATTCTTTGCTGGACAGGTAAATGGAACCACTGGTTATGAAGAAGCTGGCGGACAAGGAATAGTTGCAGGAATTAATGCTGCTCTATTATGTAGCGGAAAGAAAACATTTACTATGAAACGCGATGAAAGTTATATTGGCGTATTAATCGACGATTTAACAACAAAGGGGGTGGACGAACCTTATAGAATGTTTACTTCAAGAGCTGAATATAGAATATTACTCCGTCAAGACGATGCCGATGCTCGTTTAACAGAAGAAGCATTTAAACTTGGTTTAGCTACTAGTAAACGGTATAATTGGTGGATAAAAAAGAAAGAACAGATAGAAAGAATCATTAATTATTGCGATGAAACTGCGATAAAGCCCAATGAAATTAATGGCTATTTGGATAGTATTGGTAGTTCTGCAATACAAGGTTCAATTAAAATTTCAGGACTTATAGCTCGTCCAGGAATAAGTTTATACGACTTATCAAATTATATTCCGCAACTTAAAGAAGTATTATCATTATTACCAACCAGAAAAGATGAAATTACTGAAGCTGCTGAAATAAAAATGAAATATAAAGGTTATATAGAAAGAGAGCGTATTTTTGCAGAAAAGATGCATCGTCTTGAAAATATTAAGATAAAGGGACATTTTGATTATAGCAATATACACGATCTATCTACAGAATGTCGTCAGAAGTTAGAACATATACAACCAGAAACTTTGGCACAAGCAAGCAGAATACCAGGAGTTAGTCCCAGCGACATAAATGTTTTATTAGTATTAATGAGAAGATAGACACAATATGTTTCACGTGTAACAAATAATAAATAATATAATATATAACTAATTGATAATGAATAATAAGATACTACTCGAAAATTTAAGATGTATTCCCGATTGGCCTATAAAAGGCGTAAACTTTCGTGATGTAACAACCTTATTTAAGTCGTCCGAAGCACTTAAAGAGATTATAGACGAAATGTACGAAATATACAAAGACAAGGGGATTACTAAGATTGTTGGAATAGAAAGTCGTGGTTTCGTCATGTCATCTGCACTTGCTTTACGACTCGGAGCAGGTATTGTACTCTGTCGTAAACCAGGAAAACTACCTTGTGAAACCATTCAAGAAAGTTATGCAAAGGAATATGGTATCGACACAATAGAGATACATAAAGATGCAATCAACGAAAATGATATCGTTTTACTACACGATGATCTACTTGCAACAGGAGGAACAATGCGTGCAGCATGTAATCTTGTAAAGAAGTTTAAGCCTAAAAAGATTTATTGCAACTTTATTATAGAACTTAAAACAGAGTTTCCGGACAGTCGCAATACATTTGATAAGGATATTGAAATATCATCGCTACTACAGTTTTAACCATATCGTTGCGAAAAAACATATTGATATTGTTTTATTGTTGGCTAATTATTTTATTGCACAAAGAATATTGTAACGAATAAAAATAACTTTGAAGGATAAATAAGATGCCAACAAGAAAACAAAAAAGATATTTTCATCTAGAAAACAATGATATTGCTATTTATAAATAAGAACAAATAGGAGAAAAGGATATAAGAAAAAGTTCTTTGTTCCACGTGAAACAAGAAGCATATAAGTTATCTTAGAATAAGGAAGTTAGAGAATGACAAAAGAAGAAAACGAGAAACGATTAGCATATCTCAAAAATATAGTATCGAATTTGCCCAACAAGCCGGGTACATATCAATACTACGATAAGGAGCATACTATCATTTACGTTGGAAAAGCAAAGAACTTAAAAAATAGAGTATCATCTTACTTTCATAAAGAAACTGACCGTTTCAAAACAAAAGTATTGGTTTCGAAAATATACGATATTACTTACACCGTTGTAAAAAGCGAAGAAGATGCGTTATTAATAGAAAATCAGCTCATAAAACAGTACCAACCGCGCTACAATGTATTATTAAAAGATGGCAAAACTTACCCCAGCATTTGTATAACGAACGAATACTTCCCACGAATCTTTAGTACTCGCAACATAAACAAGCGCTATGGTAGTTTTTATGGCCCATATAGCCACGTTGGAAGTATGCATGCTATATTAGAAATACTAAAGAAACTATATAAACCACGCACGTGTCGCTACCCTATTACTAAGGAAGGCATAGAACAAAAGAAATATAAACCCTGCTTAGAATACCATCTTGGCAACTGCGGGGCACCATGTATTGGCAAACAATCGTACGAGGATTATCAACAAAATATGATACTCGCACGACAAATTTTAAGGGGTAATACACGAGAAGTACAACGTTTAATGAAGGAGAAGATGGAAGAATGCGCTGCTGATTTACGCTTTGAAGAAGCCGAAGTGTACAAGCAACGCTATATGGCATTAGAGAATTTCGCTGCAAAAAACGAGATTGTAAGCTATTCTATTGCCGATGTTGATGTCTTCTCCATAGTGAATGATGAGAGCAAGAAGAATGCTTTTATAAGCTATTTGCACGTTACAAATGGTGCTATAAACCAGAGCTTCACATTCGAATATAAACGAAAATTAGACGAAACTGATGCTGAACTGCTCAACGAAGCCATACCAGAAATTCGTGAAAGATTTAAAAGTACGGCAAAAGAGATTATTGTTCCTTTCGAATTAGACTTCCATATAAAAGACGCAATCTTCCTTATTCCACAGCGAGGCGATAAGAAACGCTTACTTGAACTATCGGAAATGAATGCTAAACAACACAAATTCGACCGTCTAAAACAAGCTGAAAAACTTAATCCAGAGCAGAAACAAACTCGGTTAATGAAGGAGTTACAAGACCGTTTAAGACTTCCTAAGCTGCCATACCAGATTGAATGTTTCGACAATTCAAATATTTCTGGTACCGATGCAGTTGCAGCCTGCGTAGTTTTTAAAGGGTTAAAGCCATCAAAAAAGGACTATCGCAAATACAATATAAAGACTGTTGTTGGTCCAGATGACTATGCATCAATGCAAGAAGTAGTGAGACGACGCTACAAACGAATGGTAGAAGAAGACGCTCCCCTACCCAATCTTATTGTAACCGATGGTGGAAAAGGGCAAATGGAAGTTGTTCGCAAGGTTATAGAGGACGAACTGAAGCTCGAAATACCAATTGCAGGATTGGCAAAAGACGACCATCACAGAACCAACGAACTACTTTATGGGTTCCCACCACAAACAATTGGTATTCCAACCAAGTCTGAACTCTTCAAAGTTCTTACACAAATACAAGACGAAGTGCATCGTTTTGCCATTACATTTCACAGGGATAAACGCTCAAAACATCAGTTACACAGCGAGTTAGACGATATAAATGGAATTGGAATCAAGACTAAAGAGCTGCTTTTACAACACTTTAAGATTATGAAAAATATAAAATCTGCTGACATTCAAGAACTTACAAAGGTTATTGGAAACGCAAGAGCAACGCTTTTATATAATTATCTACACCCTAAAACAGAATAATTAAAATAAAATAAGTACATTTGCGATATGAGAATTGTAATTCAACGTGTAAAGCACGCATCGGTAACAATTGATGGAAATATAAAATCAGCCATTCAGAAAGGTTTACTTATATTACTTGGAATTG